>FMSI01011020.1_pt1 | contig 88169 bp, 71 predicted proteins | sample 1504471 | NCBI WGS metagenome assembly FMSI01 (sample SAMEA4475357, study PRJEB15587) | soil metagenome | biome: Soil; feature: Field | place: India | collected 2015-03-11 | depth 0 m
CCTCTCGGGGAACGTGTGCCCTCGGCCTGACCCCTTCCCGAAGGCGCATCGGGCAAGGGCGACGGAGGTGGCTTGCGCCAGCCTCGTGTTTGGTCCGGTGAAAAATTGTAACTGGGCGTAATTGCCAGCCCCAAGTGCTTGTTGCGGCGAAAGTTTTTTGCCGCGCAACTCGGAAAACGATGGGTCCTTGCAAGGCAAGGGGCATTTGCTTTTCAGCACCAAAGGGCTCCGAGTGGCGCGTCCTCCCCCCGAGCGTCCGGCTGCGGGCCAGTATCCCTCGACAAATTCTTTCTTCACCTTGTCAAATAACGGCAGCCACGCACGAACCGTGGCGCGCGCTCTCGATGCACCTAAGATTTGCCTTGTCCCGGCCCTTTGCGCAAGTAGAGCCGACGCTGAATAACAAGCGGCAGCGACGGAAATAGCACCGCTTGACCCTCCGTTTTCGAGCGTGACCTCACTCCTGTGGCCGCAACCAAACATTACCCATCCGCATAACGACCAAAAGCGATGCGAAAAAGCCAGTACACCACTGCGCAACGTTGCCCACGGGCCCTCACCAGTCCTGGGCGAGCACTTTTAAACGCAAGCCCAGCGCCCATACCGTTCTCTGCTTAGTGGCAGCGTGGATGGACGCAAGACAGGTTTCGCCACTCGGACCGACTAGCCAGAAGGGCTCTTCCTCTGCACATAGTAGTAACGCTTCCGTGCCTCACGAAATGCCACCAGCGCAGGTACGCCTGGCCCGTTGACTAATTTTAGACACACCCTCGTGGCGGCGGCCTCAGTACACAAAGTGGTCACTGGCTACGTACCGGCCGTTCCCGCGTCTTCGCCCCTGGGGAGATCTTCCCAAAAGGAAGCGCGAAAAGCCACGAAGGTTCCACGCCACAGTGTCCTGACGGAGCGCGAAAACCGCTTGCCTACTACCTTTGAATTTGGCAAAAACGGCTAAGCGGGAGGCAGGGTATGGAACGTTCCTCTACCGCTCTTGTTGCAGCAGTAGGCGTTGACACAAGGAAAGTTGTGCAAACCTTCGCCGCACTGATCAGTTCGCCGGCAGAACCGCCGATTACTCGGGCCGACTTGATTGGCACCAAACCAGCGTGGGAAATGTACACGAGCGAATTAGCCGGCCCTACGGGACTCCTTGCCAAAGTGGCTCACGCGCATCACGTGCGGCTGCCTACTCTCCGCTTCCATTTGCTGCTCGACCGACAAGGTTTCGAACCACTCGAAGACGTGCGCACGACGGACGAGTTCATGGCGGCGTGGTACCAAGTGTTCCTCATTGTCCGAGCCCTGATCACCGAAAGCCATTGTGTGCTGGGTTGCTTTCCGGGTGCGAGGAAGGCTCTGAGCCAGGCTTTGGTCCTTGCATTCCAGCTCTTGGCTCGGCCGCAAGACCGAATCGTCCAGGTGGTCGCGGCGCAAGGCAACCAAGCTAGCCCCGAGTGTGCAGCATCACCAACAGGTGACAGAAGTCACAGCCATGTTGCCGAGATGCCTTTTTTGCGCGTGCAGGACTTGCCGTGCTCCGGCGAAGCACTGAAGACCTCAAACCTCCTTGCCGCAATACAGCCTCGCCGCCACCACCGCCGAGAGCCAACGATCGAGTTTCAGGTCGACCGAAACCACCGCGTGGTCTCCGTTGCAGTGAATGGCCGCAACCTGTGGCCCAACCGGCTTGGCATCCGGTTGCGGCGCCGTGACCTTGCTTTATGGCTTCACCTTGCAGAACTCCGGCGTGGGCACGGATCCGCAACACAAGCAGCCTCCCGCGCCTCTTTTCGAGCGAACTCGTTCCCCATGGCAACCAGCAGCTTGCAGTGTACACAGCTCTCGAGCCTTGCTTCCACTCAGCTACAAGCGTTAGCTGCCGACAGGCTGGCCGTTCCCAGCATCTCCCATCCCCGCAGCCTCCCCTGCCGGTGCTGCTTTCGCGAAGCAACGGAGTTGTCGGCGTTCGTTCCGGAACAAGATCGGGATCTCCCGGAGGAGTACGTTCGCCAAGCCATGTCACGCATCAAACGGGCCCTGATCGAGTTTGGTTTATCCCTTTCTGACCTCGAAGCCGTCCGTTTCCGCGGAGCGGGGGTCCGCCCGAATACAGCCTACGGTCTCCACATGGACCCTTCACGCATCATCATCCGTCGAGTGAGTCCGTGAGACGGCACACCTGGTGCCGCACACCCACCGCCTGATGGGCTCTGGCCGGGAACGCACGCGCGCTGCCCAGTGCGGACCGCTGGAACACCTCGCCAGTTGTCTCGGGGTACCAAGGTAGAAACACCGGCGCAGGGCTGTCACCCCTACATTGGCAACGTTGCCAATATGGCACCTCCCCTTCCCTTCGGCCACTTCCCCTGCATAGGTTTCGCCCATGGCTGAGCAACGCATCCACCAAGAGGGCCAATCCCTTGGAGTGGAGGCGGTGAGGCAGTGGAAGGGCCAGGGGAATTGGGAAGAAATTGCGGCACTTTTACCACAGATCGAGCGCCCTGTGCAGTCCGCCCAAGCGGAACTCGCCAGTGAAGTGGGGTTCGCTCTAACGCAACTGGGGCGCCTGGATGAAGCTCGCATTCTTTACACCGAGCTTTACGAGGCAGCTCCTTCGCACCGGATCGCTAGCGGCTTGGCTTACATCCACTACCTGGCTCTGCTGCAACACAAGGTTCGGAAGCCCCGACTCGACGATCCGGAAAGCTGGCGCAAGGGTTTCGAGCGGTGGATTGCAGAAGCGCTCCGCCTCGAGCCGCAATCGATCAAAGACAAGTACCGCTTGGCAGTCTACCACGCCAGCATTCTCCCTCAAAAGGATGTGGTCGCCCTGCGGCTTTTCGCGGAAGTGGCGCGCTTGTTCGAAGGTTTGCCGCCAGAGGTGCGGACCGAGCAGCACCGGCATTTTAAAACCTACGTCATGTCGCTCTATGGTGCAGCTCGCTCGGCGTTTCGGCTGAAACGGTACGAAGAGGCACGCCGCTTCATCTTCCGTTGCATCCGCGTCGATAAAGAGCGCAACCACCAGGAGCCTTTGTTCAAGTTGTTCCTCGCTGGGAAGATCTTGTTTGCCCTCGGGCAACACACCGAGGCCGAACGAGCCCTGCGTTTAGCTCTCGACTCTGCGGGCCACCGAGAACACGATTTTGTCTATGCACTTCTTGCGGAAATCGCCTTAGCCGCGAACCGACCCAACGATGCCGTGGCCTGGATCGACTCGCACATTCGCCCACACCATCGCAAACCGTATATCTGGCGGTTGTTAGGCGACGCGGAGCTAGCGCGTGGCGACAAAAGGCGTGCCCTGAAACTGTACAAAAGTTCGTTACTGAAAGATCACGCGGGTCGGCATCTCACACTGTTTAAAATGGGGCAGATTTACGAAAGCATCCGCGAGTTCGGCCAGGCAAAGCACTGTTACGAACAGGCCGCTGATTTCCGCCGCCGGCGTTACGTCACCGAATACCCCGAAGCACTCCAAGCACTGGCCAAACTCTGTGAGCAACAAGGGGATCTCGAAGGGGCTCGAGCAGCGTACAAGCGTATGGCGCTGTTACCGACGCTTGCGGAACACGCCCAGGCAGAACTGGCACGCCTAGCGGGTTGATCCGTGCGCTGGCTCTTCGGCAGACGATTCCTCGGGGGTGATCATGGGAAGACAGGAGTCACGTTCCGACGCCAATGCAACACACCTGGCTTTGGCGCAACGGGCCGCTCGAGAAGGCAACTACGCGGCGGTCAATGACCTTTATCACGCGGCAGCTGCTGCCGGTATCGTAGAGGCAAACAAGAGAGCTTGGGGACTGTTGCTCGTTGAGGCCGGAAACTTAGAGGAAGGCTATCGCCTATGTGGGCACCCTGCTGAGAGGGAGTCGCCGCTCGATTCGTCTAACCTCTCGAGTCCCGAACAAACCGGTGAGGATTTCACCGACTTCGAGGCTTTGCCTCGACAGCAGCAGGCCGATCCCTTGCGAAGCGCCCACCAAGAACTGATCAGTCTCTTTCGGCGCTGGTTTGCGGGGCGTGGCGACGTTTACGCCCGTCAATGGTACGATGCCCGGAACGATCGCACTGGTTATGTTCCCGTGCGCGAGCCGCTTGACGATCGCCAAATCGCCCAACATCTCGAAGGGCGCATCACCCTCGGGCAATACCTTCTTTACCCCGACCATCACGTGAGCTTTGCCGTGATCGACCTCGACCCTACCGCTGCAGCCTGGGAGAGGGCGCGCCTGGAACGAGGTGCCGAGCTGGGTGGACTGGGTTTGCCGGAACTTTCTCACTACGCACAGCGGATTTCTCAAGTTGCGAGGGACTTGGGCGTACCGGTCTTTCTCGAGGACACGGGTGGAAGCGGCTTTCACTTGTGGGTGTTCTTCGCCCCACGCGTGCCGGCGCGTCGAGCACGAGCGTTTCTTCGGGAGCTACTTTGGCGTAGCGGATCACAACCCGCCAGCGTTGCTGCGGAAATATTTCCGAAGCAAGATGAACTAACCGGCAAGGGTTTCGGAAACCTGGTCAAATTACCCCTCGGTATCCACCAAGCCACCACGCGGCCCTCGCGTTTCTTAAATCCAGAAAACTTGGAACCGGAGCTGGCCGTGGCAGCGCTGAGTGCAATTCAACCAGTTGATCCGGTAATCTTCGAACAAATCTTACAACAACGTGTGATTCCTCTGCGCGCTTCTGAAGCCAGTTCCACCCCGGTTCCAGACTCGTTGCTCACAACTCCGACCTTAGGATCCCCTCGGGCCCTTGCGGAGGCGCTAGCCTCGATCGAGAGCGGGAAGCCGGTAGCAGAAGCTGTGGACCGAGTCGTCGAGGGCTGCGCCGTGATCAAAGAACTTGTTCGTCTGGCCTCGGAAGGCGAGCCGGTGTCCACCACGGCTCTGCGATGTCTCCTTTACTCCATCGGCCTGATTGGTCGCGAAAACCCTGTGATTGAACAGCTTCTCGCCCGGACGGGCACGAGTCGCAAGGAATTGGAGCGCATTCGGCGCGGGCTGCAGTCACCGATTGGCTGTAAGCGACTGCACGAGTATTTTCCCGACCTTGCACGCCGCTGCACTTGCCCCGAAGTGCCGGAAGCTGGGTATGCCACACCTGTGCTGTTTGCGTTATCGAACCCGCCTCGATTTGCCCGACCACAACGCGTGTCGCCGGTAGAAGCCGACGAGTGGCTCGGGGACACACCCAGCGCTTCGAAAGAAGACCTCAAAGCCATTATTGCTCGGCTCGAACGGATGGAGGAAATCCTCCGTAACTTTCTGGGGACCCGGCACGACACGGTGAATCCGGCATCTCCTTCCGAAGAGCCGCCGTGGGCAGACGAACCGCAGACAACTGGCCCACCCGTGGATCAAGGCAACTCGCGTCGCTAATCGAACCAACTCGAGGGGGCGGTATGAAGACGGCATACATCACGGAGCCAGGTGCGACGGTTCGCCGTAATGGTCCCGTGCTCGAGGTGTGGTTAGGCAACATCAAGCGGACCGAACTGCTCGTGCACGATCTCGACCAACTCGTGCTGATGGGTAACATCCTCGTGACGCCGGCAGTGCTCGACTTCCTCGTGAGCGAGCGTATCGACACCGTATTTCTGTCGCTGCACGGCAAGTTCCGGGGCCGGCTCATGCACCACCATTCGAAAAACGTCAACTTACGCTTGGCCCAGTACGACGCTTTGCGAGATCGTAAGCGCGCTCTCGAACTGGCTCGCGCCATGGTGCGGGGAAAGATCGCAAATATGCGGGCCTTTCTTTTCAAGGCGGGACGGCGCCACTCCGAAGGGCGGCCACTGACCGAGACAGCCTATCGTCTGGGTGCGGTTCAAGACCAACTGGCCGAAGCCGAAACCCTCGACGAGGTGCGAGGGTTCGAGGGCCGGGCTTCTGCGCTGTATTTCGAGGTGTTCGATCGGTTACTGAAGAACCCAGACTTCCAGTTTGCGGGCCGCAATCGGCGGCCTCCGCTGGACCCGGTCAACGTCCTGCTCTCCTTAGGCTACACGTTGCTGGCCAACGCGGTGGAAACCGCGGTGCAAATCGTCGGGCTCGACCCATACGTCGGGGCACTCCACGAAATTGCCTACGGCCGCCCATCCCTCGTTTGCGATTTGATGGAGGAGTATCGAGCCATGATCGTCGACCCCATGGTCGTCGCTTGTATCAACCAGCGCGTCTTCAGTGCGGACGACTTCGAGCCGGGAGCCGATGGCGAGCCGATTCGATTCAAGCGAGAAGCCATGAAATACTTTATCGAACTCTTCGAACGGCGGCTGCGGAACGAAATCTTCTACCCACCGAGGAACCACCGCCTGAACTACCGCCAGGTGATCGAAGAGCAAGTGCGCCACTTCGCCCGCTGCGTGTTGGGAACAGAAGGCGGATACGAACCGTTTGTGGTTCGGTAACATCACTGGAGGGCTCGTGTTTACGGTGATCGCTTTTGACATCTCCGACGACCGCATTCGCTACCGAGTCGTCAAAGCCCTCAAGAAATACGCGGTGCGAGTACAGAAATCTGTCTTCGAGGCACCACACCTACCGCAGAACCATTTGCGGCGTCTCCAACGACAAATCGAGCGGCTGATCGACCCGCGTACGGACCGAGTCCGGTACTATTTCCTTTGTGCCGCCTGCAAGCCGCGTATCGAACACCTCGGGCGTGGCGAGGTTACGGAATATGAAGAGTTCCGGGTAATTTGAGGGACCGACGGTTCTCCAAACCCCAAAAGACTCCATGCTACCCAGCATCCTCGTTGTCATCTTCACCCGCAACACCTCCCGTCCAGGCACGATTCGAGCGACATCTCGGTAGCCCTCTTGCCACCTGTGCCCGGCCCAGAGGGAAAAGCCCTTGGCTTACCCAGGATGGAAAACTCAACAACGCCCTGCGAACGGACAACAAGCGTGGTAGCGGGGGAGTTTCCGCGGCAGCGGCGTTTTGGAAACTCCTCGTCTTTCGCTTCGGCCCCGGTGTGCACGGGTAGGCACAAGAACCAGGACCTCGCCATCGCAATCTTGACAAGGGAGCGAGGACAGCCGTATGACCTTGTCGCCCAGGGCGAAACGGTATGGGGTGGGAACGGACGTTGGTATTTGTCGCGGGTGCGTCGCCTCAAGTTATTACCGAAACTGTATGGGCACTTTGTCAACGGCGCCCCGTACCGCGCACCAAGATTTTCGTTCTCACCACAACGTCGGGCCGCGATCACATCGAGCGAGCTTTGCTGAGTCGTGGTGGGGCCTGGGCGGCACTACGCCGGGAATACCCTGCAGCCAGGCAATTTGACTTTGGAGCGAAGCAAGTTCTCCTCCTCCCTGGGCCAAACCAGCATCCCCTGGAAGACGTTCGGAGCGATGCCGACAGCGTGGCAGCCGGAAATTTCATTTTGGATTTCGTTCGGAGTTACACCGCGCCGGGCTATCCTCCCCTTCACGCATCGATTGCGGGCGGGCGTAAGACCATGGGCTACCTCCTGGGTACGGCCATGATGCTTTACGGCCGGGTGGACGACCGGCTTTCACACGTGCTGGTTCGGCCAGCAGCTTTGGAAGGTACCGATTTTTTCTTTCCCCCACGAAAGCGGCAATACGTACGGGTAATGGCGCCGAGGGGCACGATGGTGAAAATTCCGGTCAAAGAGATTTCCGTAGACCTCGCGGAGCTACCGTTTCCGCGTTTGCGACTCCTGCAGGAAACAGGTGAACTGCCGTCTGGAAACTTCTCCGAACTCGTCCAGCGACTCCAGCACCGCTTGGGGCAGTACGTTCGCCCAAACATTCAAATCGACGTAACGCAGCAGCGCCTGATTTGTGGTGGCGAGGCCATCCGCGTGTCGCCGCTACGCATCGGGATTTACGCAATTCTCGCGAAGCGTCGCCGCACTCACCCAGCGGGTACCACCTGTCAGGGGTGTTCCCTGTGTTTTCTTCCGGCATCGGAAATACCCGGAGCATTTCGGGCCGAACTCAGCGGGTTGATGCGACACATGAAGAGCGTTGCTGTCGGCAAAGACTGGGGCGAGCGCAACTTCCGCCCTGAGGTTTCCAAGCTCAATGCTCAGCTCCAGCAAAAACTTGGCAGTGCCAGTGCACCTTATGAAGTGCAAATCCGCGGACAAAAAGGCCAGCGCCTTTACGGCATTTCCGCCTCCCCAGAACTGTTGACGATTCTCGGGCTACCAACCGTTGGCGGCAACGTTGCCAAGAAAGAGGGGGCCATTGTGTAGTTCGACTCGACGGAGATAGACGAGGCCAGAGTCGTGATGGGACGAGGAGTTTTTCAGACAAAGTATTGGGGGATGTTGTGACTGCGTTAGACCGTTGGTCTCTCAAGATTCATGCTTTCCTACATGACCCACCGCACAAACCTCTCGCACTCGGGCGTGGCCACGCGCAGCAAGGCGCAAGCATTGCCATACAACTGAGCGGAACCGAGCTGACTGAGCAAGCGCGGAAGGTAATTAAAGAAGCCGATCACTTAGCCGCGGGAGCCGACCGCCACAGTTGGCTTCCCGGCTTCCGGGTCGACCCGCGTAAGGAACTCCAACTGCTTCACCCTCTCCAAGGCCAGCCCATCTTCGAGGCAGGGGCCGTGACGGGCGGCCTTTTCCAACTCTCCTTTCCACTCCGCCGGCTCTTCGAAGATCTGGAAAAGGGGGCTGGGCCCGGCACGGGCGAGCCTTTGCAAATCTCCTTTCCACCGGAGTGTGTGGACGCCGTGGAACAACTCGGAGAACCTCTTGCCAACACCCTGACCGAGCTTCCCGACCTGCGTTTGCGCTTTTTAACCCTATGGAGGTTTCTACCGGAGTTACTTGCGGAACTGGAAAGCGACTCATGCAAGCTTGGTCTACTGTGGTCGCTACTTCCGGCCGACTCGCGCATGCCTGACCACTCAGTGCTGGTCCATGACTCCTTGGTTTCCGCGCTTGCCCTGATCCGTAGCCAAGGAAAAGAAGCTGCGGTTTTGCGGGTGCAATTTGCGCCGGTGCAAGATTTCATCGAGGCGTCGCGCAAACTTCGCGATCTTTGGGCATCGTCCAGCATCCTTGCCGAAACCACCTGGAAGGCTCTCGAGCCCATCGTGGAAGAATTTGGGCCAGACCATGTCGTGTATCCCAGCTTACGTCACGAGCCCAGGTTCGACCGTTGGTTACTTACACAACTTCAAGGTCAACCTTGCCTCACCGCTCCAAGCGAAAAGGAAGCCGGCGGTTCCGCACTGTGGAAAGTGGTTCGACGAACTCGAGATCATTTGCCTCGGGCCCTGCGGACTCCGTCCCTACCCAACGTCTTCACGGCCATCGTGCCGTACGACAGGGCACCGGATCTCGCCAAACGAATCGAGGGGCAGCTTCGTGAGTTTTGGGCGTCAAGTGCGGCTGATGCTGCGCGCGAGGCGGGCGAAGGTGCCGATTACGTGGAACGAGCCTCGGAACAAGCCCGAGCGCTGCTGCAAGTGTTTTGGGGCGTGGTGCGGTGGGGGCTCGACGACGACCCCAATAAATGGGTCGGCTTGGACGCTCCCAAGCATTGCTGGCATAAGAACAGACCAACCATTGCCGAGGCGCTGGAAACCCTCCGCGAGCTGTCACAAGAGTCTTTCAAACACTACCAGCCAAACGCGGGCCTATTGTATGCCGATCTGAATGAGCAGGCTGGCCTCCTGGTGGATGCTGCAAAAAGGGAGCGAGCACAGCACGTAACGGATGAGGACGGGCTCAAGTGTACCTGCTGCGGCGAGCGCCAGGTATTGGGCGGCAACGATTTCTGGGTGCAGCGAACGGAGGGCCACGCCAAGCGAAAAGATAAAAACAAGCTCTCCGACAGCGAGCAACTTTGCGGGCCTTGCACCTGGAAGCGTTCGTTCGAAGTCGAGCTCGCTGGCGACTCGGGGACAGAGCTTCGCGGGCAACGGCATCCATCCACTGGGGAGTTGGCTGCAGCCCAGTTCAAGTTGGACGTGATCCGGGCGTGTGCAAACGGGAACGTAGAGCTCTTACAGGCCGTGAAGGACTTCATCGACGCGGCCAATGAAGACGTAAAAGCGGAAGCCATGGAAGAAGGCGATACCAAGGTTTTTTGCCCGCAAGCCGTATACTTAGCGGCGGTTCGATCCAGCAACGAGACCTTGAAAGCCTTCGCAAACATCGATGGGCAGTGGCTCCTACCCTTTCCGCGCGAAGAGTCGAGCGAGCGCGTTCCGGAGCGAACCATCGCGGCCGCGGCGAAACTCCGCGCGCTTGCACAGCAAGCAAAGATCCCTGCGCCCAGGCCGTATCTGGCCATCGTCGACTTCGACGGAGACGCAATGGGGAAGTGGCTTTCCGGGACGCACGAGAACTTCCCATCGCTGAAGGATACCTTGCACCTTAAGGTACTGGAGGAAATCAAGGCAAACGTCCCCGATGCGTTGAATATATTGGCAGCCAGGAAACGCTTCCTGACACCTGCTTTTCACGCATCGATTAGTGCGGCGGCAGCAACCTTTGCACGGTTTAGCGCACCGATGACCATCGAGGGCGAGGAGCTCCCAGGTCACCTGGTGTATGCCGGTGGTGACGATGCCTTGTTCGTTGCGCCAGTGCCACTGGCGGTGGAGCTGGCGTGGCGCTTACGCTTACGGTTTTCCGGGTGGCCCGCTCGATTCGAGCACGAACTCCTAGGCGGAAGCCTAGAAGGATTCGACGCCATGCGCGACCTTCTGGCGCAGTGGTTCCGCGCACCCACCCCGTGGGTGGTATCGTCGCTAAGCCCCAAGTCCGGACGTCCCGAGCCGGTCGAGCATTGCCGGCAAGCGAGTAGCCTTGGCCTTGCTTTTGGTACGAAAGCTACGGCCTCAGCGGGCATCTGTGTGTTCCACTATCGCTGGCCACTGGGCTCCGCCCTGCGCCTGGCACGGGAGGCCTTGAATGCAGCAAAGAGCGCAGGCCGCAACGCGCTCGGGATTGTCGTTCAACGACGCTCCGGCTCGGTGAGCAAAACGGTGCTCCCGTTCTACCTGCCCGTCTTCGAGACCGGTTGGGACGAAGGTGATACACCGGACGTTTGGCCCGTACTTTCTCTGCTTCGCCTGATCGCTGCGTTCGCGAAACAAGAACGGGAAGTTTCGGTGCGACTGGCATCCGCGTTCCGCCAAGAGGTTGCTGCCTTGCGCATACTTCCCCACGCCGGCCGGATCGAACAGGATGCCCGCCCTAGCTCCGAGCTTTGGGACATTGGTGAGGCATTGGCCCGGCGTGTTGTCCGGAGAAGGACCCTTCCCAGTGACGGTGAATCATCGGGAGAGCTGGAGGACATCGTCTTGGACCTGGGGCGTGGCGTACGCGCCAGTAGGCCCGAGCGCCCAGATTTAGCTTTGTTCGAGTGGGCCGAAGCCCTCACCGTGGCAGCCTTCTTGGCGCGACCTGGAGAAGGGGTTTGAGGCATGGAGCTTCTACATTTAGAACCTCTCGATGTTTTTTCCATCCGCTCGGCTAAGCCGTTCGACGTTAATGGTGTTACCCATGCCGACTTTGTTTGGCCGCCACCAGCTTGGACGGTGGTTGGAGCACTCCGCGGAGCGCTGTCGGAGTTGCTGGGGTTGCCTGCGGTCGAATACGGCCGGGTGGAGTCGGATCACCCGGAGTACTCCCGAGTTGTCGGCTTCCTGGGCCGCCCTGACGGGGCCGCCAGTTTCTGTATTGGTCCCCCGTTGATCTATGACCAAGCCAAGAAGGCAATACGCTGGCCCGTACCAGCCGATGTGCTGGCAATCCCGGGCGAGCGGCCGCAATTGGTTCGACTATCGGCAATCGATCGACCACCACAAGCGCACTGCAACGTAAGAGAAACTCGCTCCAAGCTGCTCGTGCCGCCGGCCACGTTGGATCGTCATCCAGAAAAATCCTCGCGGCTTTCATCCTTCGACCAGGAGCTCCTGCTCCAATGGCTGGAAGGACGCGACATGTTAGAAATTGGCAAATCCACAGCGGGAGGTGACCAGACCGATTTTCACACCGAAGCGCGCATCGGCATCCGCATCGACCCAGAAAGTGGCACCACAGCAAAGGGCCTGTTTTTTCTCCGCAATGCTGTGCAACTTGGAGTGGGTCGCGCATTAGCAGTGCCACTGCTCGACCGAGGCACCTCGCTCCCGTGGGAGCGCCTGTACGGCCAGGTGGTTCGCTTCGGTGCCGACGGGCACCTCATTCGGTTCGCTGCTCTCACGCCGTTTTCCCTCCCAAAGTGGGGCATCGACAACCCACTTCGACGTGCTCGTGTATTGTGCGTGGGCCCGATTCATCCAAACGACATCGATCGGCTCACTGCCAGTGGCAAGCTCGTGCGAGTGCACGCCGTCGCCGCAGGCAAACTGGTGCGCATCGGAGGCTGGAAGCTTACGGCCGCCAAGCGCGATGGTTCGGAGGTGCAATACGGGCCGCGTACGCTGCGCACGTATTACCCCGCTGGTACGGTGCTGTACGTCGAATCGGAGGGTGATCTCAGGGAACTGCATGGGCAAAACCTGGCTACCGATCCTGCCGAAAGGGCTTCGGGATTCGGGTTTTGTTTGGTCGGACGTTGGTAAGGTTTTTTTCAAAGGAGGTCTTGTATGGCGGAAGCTAAGGGGCAACGGATGTTCGAGACCCGACTCCTGACGATGCTCGCTGAAACTCCAGTTCACGCGGGTACCGGAGCAGAACTTGGGGCCGTGGATCTACCCATTCAGCGAGAACGACATACGCGCTTCCCGACCATCCATGGGTCGGGCGTCAAGGGTGTGTTGCGCGACTTGTCGGAACGGATCAATGGGAACGACAAAGACTCCATTACCACCATGCTTTTCGGTAGCCCGCCGCCTGAAGGTCCTGGGGGTAACGCCTTGGAAGCAGGCTCGCTTGTGGTGAGTGACGCGCGCCTGTTGCTCCTTCCGGTCCGCAGCGTGGGGCACGCATTTGCGTGGGTGACTTCGCCCTATTTACTCAGCCGCTTCCTCCGCGATGCCGGCGATTGCCAACCGAGCGAAAGACAGGAAATCGAAGCAGCAATCCAGCAAGCGCTGTCGGGAGACCTCACGAAAGGCCGCGTGCACACTGCCTTTCCACTAGACGCGGCGATGATCGAAGAGATCGAGCTGCCGGTGGAGAAAAAAGACCTAGGCAAGCTGATCGCCTTGCTGGAGAAAATCATGCCGGGCGGCGAGGAAATGCGTTACTGGCGCGAGCTGCTGCCGAAGAACCTAGTCGTTGCGCCCGACGATGTTTTCGCCGACCTGGCCTTGCACGGCACTGAAGTGGTCACCCGCGTGAGGCTTACGGTCGAAAAGACGGTCCAGGAGGGTGCCCTGTGGACCGAGGAGTACCTCCCGGCAGATTCCCTGTTGTACAGCGTGATCGGTCTGGAACAACAGCGGCTTACCCGCAAATGGAATGGCAAAAAGGGTGCGACGGGTAACGGTGGGCCCAACGGGTGGATATGGGTGGCTGATTTGATTCAAAAACATCCTGTGGCGCAGTTCGGCGGCAAGGAAACCATTGGGCGTGGGTTCCTTCGGCTGCAACTCTGGCCCGTGGCGAACAAGTAAGGCATGGAGACAAGACCCATGGCAGGCAAGGCAAAGCATGTGGAACAAGAGCGCGCGCAGTGGGCACTAGAGACGGTTCGTGAGCTTCGTCGCTCTCAAGGCGCAAACAAAAAGGAGCTTCTCAGCCACATCCGCAAGTTACCATCGCACATTCAAGCTTCGGGCTTAGCGCAAACGTTACTGTTTTACGGAAGCGAGAAGAGGCATCAGGGTCTGGCTGAGCAGCTGGCACGCCACCTCAAGTTGTTCCCTAACGGGAGCAACAAGATCGCTGACGCTGTGAAGGAGCTCGTGCAAAGTGCGGAAAATGTGCGGCGGAAGACGCGTGACGCACTCAGTGCGGCACAGTGGCTGAAGCGCTTTGCCGAGGTAGAACTCGATGACCCTCGAGAAAACCCCTCGTAAAAGGGAGTTGACGGAGAATATCCATGCCGACGAAAACCCACGGTGGGGCAAAGAGGCCGGGTGGTCCGGACCGCAAAGGATCGGGGCCGGCGTTTCCGGTCCTCCCAGAATCCACCCGACGAATCGTCATAAAGGCCCGTAGCGAAGCCAAGTTGCAGGTTCACCCGTGGCTAGAACTGTCCAAGTTCGTCGAGTGGAAGGCGGAACAGGAAGAGGCGACGCCCAATAAACGAGCCGCCTATAATAACGTTGCGACGGCACTCCAGCGTGCGCAGTCAACGGCGGATGCCTGGCGCAAGCGGCGATCGAGGTGGCTTTCCGCGTTGGGCGCCCATGCTCGCACGATCGAGGTCGAAGCCGTTGCGCCCTGCGTGCTGTGGCTTGGCGCACCTACGCCCGTGGAACTCGGGTTCTGCCTGCACCATACCTATGGCTTGCCGTATCTTCCCGGTTCCGGGTTGAAGGGGCTCGCTCGTGCGGCGATGCGTCGAGAACTCACCGGCGTGCCTGTAGTAGATCGGCCTAAAGGCTCGGAACAAAAGAAGGAAAAGCAAAATTCCGATCCGAAGGAGCTTCTCGAGCTGTTTGGAGAAGGGGGTGACAAGGGACAAGCCGGGAGGGTGGACTTTCTCGACGGGATTCCTGCCGAGGCGGATTGCCTCGAGCTCGAAGTGATGAGCCCTCACCATTTCAAATACTACCAACAAGGCAAGCGCGACGAGCCTCATGACTGTGAGGACCCAAGACCCTTGCCGTTTTTGCGTATTCGGCCCGGCTCGAAATTTGAAATCGCCCTAGTTGCTCGCGAAACGAACGACTCGGAAAAGTGGCTCGAACAAGCGCAAAGGTACCTGCTTCTTGGCCTTGCCGAACTCGGCCTCGGGGCGAAGACTTCGTCCGGCTACGGCGTGTTCCAAGTGGTGAGTAGCCCGGCCGGAGGCGCGACCTCTCAGCCCGCCTCTGCCCAAGGGTCCGCAGCTCGTTCTCATGCTACCTCTCAAACCGAACGGCGTGAAGTTCGAGGTGCCGTCATCGAGAAATTCGACCTACAAGCCGACCTGCTCGTTTTCCGGGATCCCGACGGGAATTGCTTCGAAGCCTCGGTGCAAGAGTGCGAGAAGCGCTTTTCTATTAAGCGCACCGCGCTCGGTCAGATGCGCAGGGACCACGCACGATTTCGGATCGTCGTCGTGGGCCAGAAGGTAGTTGGTGTCTACAAGGAGTGAGGGGCATGAAAGGGCAAGAAACGCTCCGCGCAGAGTTCGAGATCGTGACTCCAGTCTTTTGTGCTGGTGCCGACCAAAATGGCCCGTCGGAAATCCGCCCTTTCAGCATTCGTGGCGCACTGCGCTGGTGGTATCGTGCAATCGACGGGAACTTTTTGGAGAAAGAACCCAAGATTTTTGGATCGACAACGGGTACCGGGCAATCGTCGCCTATAACTTTGGCGATGGCACGCTGGATTCAAGAAGACGCTTCGTTGGAGAAGATCCTGCGACCCGAGAAGGCTAGGGAGTCAGGAGCCGCGTACCTTGGGTACACCCTGTACCTGGGCAGCAATCACCGAAAGGCCGTGCTGCCATCGAACCATCGGATCACCATAACGCTAAAGTGGAACTGGAAACCAGCAAGCGAGGAAGAGCAACAGTACATTCGCCGGGCCTGGGCTGCGGCACTCTGGCTATTCGGCCACCTGGGGGGACTCGGCACAAGGGCGCGGCGCGGTTTTGGCACGCTTTCCTTGGTAAAGTGGAATGGTTGGCCCGAATGCGACTTACTGGGAACGGCCCATGGCGCTTCGACTCCCGCCGAGTGGAAGGCGCGGTTCGATGGGGGCTTTCAGATGATTCGCCAATGGTTCCGCCCGCCAAACCAAGCTGGTCATCAACATCTCGGAGAGAAGGTCCCTGTCTACTTGTGGAAAACAGGCAAGCCAACCTGCCACGCGGCTCTGGATGAAATTGGCTCAACTTTCCAAAGCTTCCGCAATCAGCCGCAGTGGCATAAGCCCGAGCTACTCGCCGCTTTTGGGCTTCCAATTCGCTTCAGAAATCACCCCGCACGCCGGGCAAGTCCAAAGGACCATAATCGCGCTGCCTCGCCGTTACAGATCCGCGTGGTCAAGATCGGTAATGCTTTTCACCCGCTGGTGTGGCGGGCAGAGGGGCCGCTTGTTCCTGAGAAACAGATCAAGCTGGTCTACGGTGGAGATTATTCGAGGCAACCCGGCCAGCCTTGGGACCGCGCATTGACCGCCTTCCTCGAAAGCATTCGAGCGCAGTGCGTGGCATGAATCCTTTACCTCGCCTTCACGCTTGGCTCATCCGGTACGAGGTCCGTAAGGGTGGTATTTTGCCTCCTCTGCCCACGACTGCGTTCCACGGGGCGTTAGCGCGGGCGTTGTACGACAAGGCATGCGTGGCTCCGGCCCGTGCGACTTGCACAGGCTGCCCTGCCGAGCCATGCTGCGCCTACCCAGCACTTTTCGAGCCGGCTCCTGCCGAGCGTTCTCAAATGCGCGAGCTCGGGGTCACGACCGAAGTGCCACGTCCGCTCGTGATCTCTCCCGACCAGCCTTTTCTACCCACTGGCGAGGAACCTCTCCCCGTGCGGGCTGGCCAAATCGTTGCCTTTCGCATTGCAGCAACGGACAAGGTGTGGCACCACTGGAACCTTTTACGGCAGGCGCTCGATCTCGTAGGCCGGCGCGGACTTGGCGCACGGGAGACCCGCGTGCTCCTTCGGCTCATCGATGTTCAAGCACTGGCCAGTACTCCACCCAACTTCGATGGTGGTGGGATCACCCTCCGTTTCGTCACACCATTGCGAATCAAGCATCGAGGGAAGATTGCCTCTGAAATTGATGGGCCCTTGTTGGTAAGCGCCATTTTGCGCCGCGCCCGTTTATTGGCGGAACTTACGGGCAAGCCCTGGGTAGGCGACGACCGTGCAGAACGCTGGGCCGCGTCGCTCGAGTCCGTCGCCGACCTGAAGCTTGTGCGGGTCGGCCGCTACTCGGGTCGGCAAGAACGCTGGATGCTATGGCCGGGCCTTGTCGGTAGCCTCCGTTTACGAGGAGAGGGACTGGGCGCTTTGCTGCCACTGTTGCACTTTGGTTCCTTAGCCCAGATCGGCAAGGCCACCACGTTTGGTTTCGGGCGTTATGAGCTTAGCCTCGCAGCCGAAGCGCACGACACTAAAACACCGCGCCTCGAAGGCGCATGAGTGGCATCACCATGTCACTCGAAACGCCCATTTTCTTTCTGACTTCGCTCGGGCTGGGCAATTACCGAGAGCTCCAGTACGGCCTTGGGGAACAAACTTACGCTACCCGCTTCGCCCCCGTGGCCACGGCAGCCCTTGTGTTCTCTGCCGCAGAGCGGCAGCAGATGAACGTGCGGATCCTGTGCACGGCTAAGGCGCGCGACCATTGCTTCGATCAAGTCGCGCGTGAATTCCATTCTTTGGGAGTCTCGAGCGTTGCTTGGAGGGAAGTACCGGAAGCGCAGTCGGCTTCCGATTTCCAAAAGATTCTTACGGCGATTCTCGAAGTGGTTCCTGACAACGAGCAAGTGGCTGTAGCGGTGGACGTTACCCTGGGGTTTCGCCACTTGCCGTTCATCTACGTTGCGGCGCTCACGTATTTGGTGGCTCTCAGGGGCGTTACTTTCCGCGGCTTGTTCTATGCCGCTGGTGATCTCGAGCGCCCTAACGGGGCACATTCTATCGTCGACGTTAGCCGCTTTTTCGAGTTAATTCGCTGGCATCAAGCCCTCGCCGCGCTGCGCGATACCGGCCGCGCTCGGCCGCTAGCCCGGATCCTCCGGCAGCATGTGGGTAACCTGTTTTCCGCAGAGAACGACGTTGATGCGGGCCGGCGCCAGATTTCCGTTATCCGCGACGCAGCGGAAAAACTTGCGGCCCCGCTTTCCTCCGGGCTACCGATCGAAGCAGGCATAGCCGCTGGCCAGCTCCTCCGGGCAGTGCAAAGCGCCGCGGGTTCCAATGCAGACACCGGGATCCTCGCCGCCAGTCAGTTGGCCAAGCACGTGGAGGGTTGGGCGCTTCCACCACAAGTTAAGGACAAGGAGAACATCGAGCTAACCAAGGAGGAACTAAGGCGTCAGTGGCTGTTCAGTCGCTGGCTATTCGAGCACGATGATTATGGCAACTGCCTCGAAGTGCTCAGAGAGTGGGTGGTCAACCTGGTTCTCTTCCGGCAAGGAGTAAGCCGGAATTGGCTCAACTACGAACAACGGCGCAAACCGGCCGAACGTTTCTTAGCTGCGATAGCGTACCGCGCCCGTTCAGGGCTGAACTGTGCAGCCGAACACGAGCGTTTGGCTAGCTTTTGGGCCGCAATTTCCGAAAAGCGCAATCTGTTGGCGCACGCCGGTATGAAGGCAGAAACGGTTAAACTACCGCGCGAGCCACTGCAGCACCTAGTCTTCGTGGAAGCGCGACAACTCCTAGAGTCCGTCGATACACTGGAGGTTCGTTTTGGGGGCACTCGAAACTTGCTGGTATCCGCCTTGGGGCGGTCACCCGGAGCTCTCTTCACAGCCCTTTCGCATCTTCGCCCCGATGCAGCCATTGTCCTCACCTCGGAGCAGGCCTCGTTGCGTTTACCGGACACCCTCAAGGCCGCGGATATGCCGAACCTCGAAGTTCAGCCGATCGTTCTCCAGGACCCCTACCGTGCCTTCCGCGAGGCGGCGTCTGTCATCGCGCAGTGTAGGCCGTCGTTGCTATCGGCAGACCGCGTGGTCGTCAACCTCACTGGCGGCACAACGGCAATGCAGTACCTGGCTGAGCGCGTGGCCGACGAGGCCAAGCGGCTCGGAATCCATGTGGAGCGCGTTGCTGTCCTTGACGAGCGACCCACTGTGGAGCAGCAGGCCGATCCCTTCAAGCTCGGTGCCATCGAGTTTCTCGACGAGGTCGTTGGCAACTCTCGCCGGGAATCCCCTTAACCGAGGGTCACCCGTCAGCGCACAAGCCCGAGCACGGCCTCTGCCGCATGTTCACCAGAAGTCGTACGGCAAACGCCGAAATCTTCCGACAACGCGGGCATCCGGAGCATGGCCTCGGCGGGTCTTCTCCAAAGCTACTTCCGAGATATCGCGTCCGCGTTCCATAGATACCAGGCAAGTAGTTTTATCCGAACAGGGGCAGTGGGAGGCTAATGTGCAGCAGCGGTCGGGCTGCCTCCGCGTCCGAACACCCTACCTAGGCGGCCTAAACCAAGGTCCTCGCGTTCCCGGCCGGACCCGTCAGCTCGCACGGTTACTGCGCCCTTTGACTGCTAGGGAGTGGGGGTGGGTCTCTGGCAAACCACGCTGAGAGTTCCGATCAGATCGATCTGTAACTGCTCGCTCAGCGGGACATCCAAAACCGGAAAGCCGAAACTCAGCTTACCGCGGCTTAAGTCGCCTGCTTCCACCTCGGCACACCCGAACGGGGATCCCTCGACTTTCGCAATGCACGGTGAATTCCTCTCAGAGCCGCAACCGGTGGGAGAGTCCCGAAGCACCTCGGTGGTGTTGTCCACATCGTAGATGACCACTTCGCTCGTCCCCGAGGTAATCGAGCCGCTCAACATCAGTTCGCCCTCCTCGGGATCACAAGGCTCCGTCGGTTGGGGGCAAGGCTCATTACTTCCCAGAGGGAGAATGCGGAGGCACAAATTCTGGACGAGCAACATTCCCCCGGGGGGAAAGGCATCAGTGCGGGTCATCCTCACGGGGCTCCGGCACACCCCAGGGTGGGGGTCGCTCGACTCCTCCAAACTCGCACGACTCACTTGGCCATCGGGCAGGGTCTCGGAGGCTGTGCACTCCGGGTCTTGTGGGAAGCCCCCTGCCGGACCCGGAGGATTCGAGGTGTTATGGTCCTGCTCCACAAGGGTGTTGTAGCCCGGCGTTCCTCCGTCACAATCGATAAAACCAGAGCTATCCGCCGAAAGCCGTACACAGGCCCGGACAATTCCCGCCACCTCAAGACGTCCGAAAGTGGTACCCTCGCGTGGGATGGTAATTTGGCGGACGCCGTTGGCATCCATAGGACCAATACGCCACTCCTGCCGCCCAGACAAATTGATCGACAAACCGAGGTCGCGCGCTTGGACATGAATCCGCGACGCCGTTGAACCCGCCCGCAGCACACAAGTCCGAACGATTTCCTCCTGCTGCGCAATTTGCGTCGGCGTTGGAGTTGCCGTTGGTCCAGGTGTTGACGGCGTCTGCTCCCCCTCCGTCGGGACGGCGGAGGGTGCTGCCGTCGGGGTTGGCAACCCAGGCGTAGGGGTGCGCGTAGGCGGACGCGAGGGAGTGATGGTAGGTGTGCTCGTCCGTGTCGGTGTTTGCGTGCGCGTGCCGGTGAACGTTCGCGTAGGAGTGTAACTGCGCGTCGGGCTAGCGGTGAATGTAAACCGGGGCGTGCGCACGGGAGTTGGTGTCGGTGCCATCGCCGCGTCTAGCAATGCTTGCAGTGTCTCGTCTGCACCTGCAGCCTGCCGCGCCTGCAAATTGACGTCCGCGGCGTTGCTGCCGACAATCACATCGGGCAGAAGGCGAATGCGCGCTAGCATGGCACGCAGTTCCGTCACGTTCGCAGCGCAGAGATCGAACCCGGCACGGACACGGTCCAACACCAGGCGCACCAGCGCCTCCGTTTGGAAGTCAATGTCCTGTTGATCATCAGCAGCCGTAAGAAAAGCCCGTGTAAGGGAGCCGCTCGCTGCATCGCCGACATGTACGACGTACCGGCAAACGGAGGCGGGGTCGCGACCGTCAGGCAAAACGAGGCTGTAACGACCATCCGGGCCAGTTGCGGCGGTAGTCAGCGGTCCCGCAAGCGAACCATCCGGCAAAACGATGCTCAAGTGCACTGGCACACCGGCACCCACAGGCCGCACGTTTGCCGCAAACAAGGCCTGGGCTCGCCGTACAAAAAGGTTCCACGCGTAAGTTACCCAGGCATCTTTACTCGCCACTTTGCCCTCTGGCATTCGCACTTGCCCACCGACACGTACTTGCACCCCTGGGGTAGCAGGAGGTGGTGGATGGCTGATGTCCAACTTAGATTCCGTACCGCACGCAGCTAAGAGGACCACCCACGTGGCGGCTGCGATTCCAAGCAAGGTTTTTTTGCTTCTCATCATCGCGTGTCCATCACTCTGCACAGTCGTTTTGCTTCGAACGAAAGCCGATTGTCTCGACGCCAATTGGCTGGGCGCCTATCCGTACCATCCTGCGCGATCGCCCGTCAAATGACAACTAAAAAATCCCAAGGCAAGGCAGGCAATCCCATATTCGCGTGTTTCGGCAGAAGTAAGGCCCAGGCACTGTTTCCGTTGACAAGACATCAGGGCCGCCCTACCGTCAACTGCACATGATTCACCAGTTACTCGAGCAAGCCGACCGACGAGCCGGAATTGACGCCCGCAGGGCCTTGCTGCGCTTTTTGAATGGCATCGAGTGGTTGGTGCGCGACCCTAAGACTGTGGTGGGGCGCACCCCGTACCAATCGATCTTGCGGCAGGGAAAGCTCGAAGTTCGGCGCTACAATCTCGGCTCCGTCAAGCTGCGCTACGCCACGCCGGTCGTCCTGGTTCCGCCGCTGATGGTTAAGCCTTTCATCTATGACTTGTTTCCCGGTCGAAGTTTGGTGGAATTCCTTCTGGAGCACGGTTTTCAGCCATACGTGGTTGACTTTGGGGAACCGGACGAGGCGGATCACCTCGTGCGGCTCGACCAGTATGTGCTCGACTGGCTGCCCGCAGCGTGTGCAGCCGTTCGTGCAGATGCCAAGGTGGAGGATTTGACCCTCCTTGGGTACTGCATGGGAGGCGTATTTTGTCTCATGTACGTGGCAGCCCACCGCGACACCAAAGTGCGCAACCTGGTATGCATCGCGACGCCGATCGACATGAACAAAATGGGCTTACTGGCGTGGGTTGCAAAGTTAGCAGGGCGACAGGTCGAAACGCTCGCTCGGCAAATCGGCAACGTGCCGGGTGGATTATCGAGCACAGCGTTTCGTTTGCTCACGCCGGTCAAAAATGTCACACGCTACACCGACTTCTTCCTGAACCTGTGGAACCATGAGTACGTTCTTGGATTCGAAGCGATGAACCAGTGGGTCAGCCAATTCATCGACTACCCCAGGGATGCCTTCGTGCAGTTTACCCGGGACTTTATGCAGCAAAACAAGCTCGCACGCGGACAACTCACTCTGGGTGGTCGCGCCGTGCACTTGCGTGAAGTTAGGTGTTCTTTGCTAGTCTTTGCCGGAAAGAGCGATCAGGTCGCACCGCCCGCGTCGGTGCGCGCGCTCATGGATAAAGTGGGGAGCCAGGATAAGACTTTTTCCTTGGTCCCGGCTGGCCACATGGGCATTTTAGCTGGCGCCAATGCCCCGAAGCTGGTGTGGCAGCCAATGGTGCAGTGGCTCTCGGCTCGTTCGCAGAAAGTCACGGTTCCTGCTGTGCGGCGCCTTAGTGGACAAAGAACTCAGCGTTCCGCTGAGCCTGCAAAGAGGCGGGCTGCAGGAGCCAACTGAGGGAAACACGATGTTGTTCGTTGCCGAGTACGATCTCCGCTGGGAGGACGTGGACAACGCCATTGCCAAGCGGCTGGAGTGGTCCGAGCACATGCCTGAAGGCTTTCGGTTTATTGGAGAGTACATTTGGCCAGACCATGAACCGGCTTTTCGCGGTGTGGCAATTTTCGAGGCTGACTCCGTGGAGGCGGTAAACAGCTTCGTCTTGCACTACGGATCCACACTCCGCATGCGGGTACACCCGGCCAGCGACGTGCTCTCGGCCATCGCTTCGACAACCGGGCAACGCGTCCCTTCAAAGCCCATGCACACGCGGCGTTCTCAGAAAAGGAAAAAGCCTTCGTCCTGAGTTCGGGCGGGTCGTAAAGCTTCGGGGGCTAAGCGCGGCGGGTTCTTAAAGCTCTTGCTACCGATACTCGTCCACCAACGGGGGGTCGATCGACGTTCGAAGGTCTGTGTCGAGCCCTGGGCTATCCAGTCCCTTATGGAACGATCCACCCCCTGTACCATAGAGGCCCCCAAGATGGGGGAGCCCAAAGCGCAGGGCCAGGGTACGGGGAGATGGAGCACGTGCAGGGCCGCCGCGCTTGCCTTGCTTCCGGCCAAAGATAAACCTGGTCTGCCTCGATCACCGGAAAGCGATAAGGTCGTTGGCCAATCATGCCTTCCCGGACGAGGGCCATTTTTCCGACCACAGTCACGCTTCGGCCTTTGCGGTAGACCTCTGGATCCAACAACTCGGGTTGGCAGGCAAGGAAGCGTCCTTCACTCGCGTCTTCCAGGATAGGTCGGCCGGAAGAATCCAGCCTTCGTTTGACCAGCTCCAAACAAGTTGCTTCGTTCTCGACATGGATCCGCGCGATCGTGCCGCCCCAGCGGACGTAGCGCCCCACTCCATCTCCACCCTGGGCCTCCGACAGTTTCACCTCGGCAAGCTCCGCTGCCGCAAGCTCGGGTGGCAAACGGCTTGCGCACCCGCTCAAGGCCAAGGAAAACCCAACCCACCAGAACACTTTCTTCATGGCATGTAAGTAGGCTAGCGAATCCCTTGACGAGCCGCCCACGCTTTTATTGATACTGAGAGCCTTTCGTGGGGCGGCAAGATGCGCCGACCGCGGATTTTGATTCGGAAGCTGAGGAGCTCAATGTCGGTGGATCGTACTTTCAAAGAAGCGCTGGAGTCCGTGGCAGACCGGCAAGCTGCAGAAGAGGCTGAGTTGTGGGTGCGTCGCGTCGAGGTACTTCTGGAGTGGATTCTGCAGCATCCGAAGCTCATCGAAGTACGACACGAGGCAGCGCGATTACTCACCGACTTGCGCGGCGAAGACGTCCTCGAGCCGCCACCTAACCGCCGCGTCTAGACGGACGAGGCTTTGACCTCACCCTCCGACGACGCGGCCACTTCCTGGCCAAGCTCCGCTTGGTAACCGCATTCTGGGTCAGCCCAGGGAATGCTCTCCGGTCTGCCTCCGTACCACGGATACCCGCGGCAAACAAAGGGCCGGGTCTCATAACTGCGGCACTTCCCGTCTTCGCCTAGTTGATCACACGTGTAGAGATGGGCATCGGCCGGAAGCTGTCGGGTATAGAAGGGATTTCGTTGCATCGCTTCTTCGCGAGTCAAAGGCCGCCAGTGCTCTGCCGCAAACTGCATGTCGGATGGAATGCCGAGCACACGGGTCAAGTGCGCAATTGCGCGAATTTCTTCGGGCGACTGCCTTACGTAAATTACCCGGCAGCAGGCTCCGCAGGCATTACAGAACTCCGCCATGAGTGCCTCCTTTACCTGGAAATCGATGACCGGAAAAGCCGCCGTCGCCAATTCGCATCTTCGCGGAAATGGTTTGCCCAAGCCCAACAGTGGTTGACTTCGTCGCTCCACTACCGATAAGCGCAGGCTCTATGTTCAAGTGGACAAATCGCTCCGTCGTGCTGGTCACCTTTCTAGGCGCTGTTCTCACAGGATGTGGCGATGACGGCGAACCTACTAGGGGCGGCCTCAGTGGTCCGGTCTTACGTGTCGGCGTGGCTGCAGTCCCCATTACTCCATGTGGCGAAAATGCAGATTGGGATGGCCCGGTTACCGCCACTGGGGTGTGGGGCGAAGCCTATGAGGACCGCAACGGAAATGGCCGCTGGGACCTGGGCGAGCCGTATACCAACGACCCCCGCAACTCGGAACTGGATCCGAACTCGCGAACGAAATACGATGGTATTTTCCTCGCCGGCTTCGGCTCCAACCGCATGGCCCTAGGGTGCCACGACGACATCTGGGCGCGGGCTTTGGTGTTAGAAGCGGGTGAGACCAAAGTCGCTTTGGTCAGCGTGGATCTCGTGGGAACTCTCAAACACGGGCGGTACTATGGCTTTGCCAAGGCCGAAGCCATGGTGGACCCCGCACTCGGGATCGACGCCTTTTTTTATAGCAGCACGCACAACCACGAGGCCCCGGACTCCATTGGCCTTTGGGGTGCAGAAATGTTCCGCGATGGAAAGTTTCCTCTTTATCTTCGATTCGTCGACCGGCAAGTGGCTCGTGCCATCAACGAAGCGGCCAATCCAAGCCGAATGCGTCCGGCCCGGTTGCGGGCCGCCGTCACCACTCCGGAGATCGATCCGGAGCTTCGCGGGCTTCAAGTGCGCACCCGCTGCCGCCCACCTTGGTTCTTCGATGACGAACTTCGCATCCTCCAGTTTGTGGATGAGAATGACAAGACGGTAGCGACCCTAGTGAACTGGAACACCCACCCAGAATCGCTGGAAGACCAGAACCTGTATGTGAGTTCCGACTTCCCTGGATTCACCCGCAGCCGCGTGGAAGAAGTGCTCGGGGGTACAGCGATTTACTTCTCCGGCGATCTCGGCGCTGTGGAGATTGTCGGAGACAGTTGCGTTGGCAACGCCGATCCGCGGCCAGGCGGGGGCAACGAATTTGACCACCGTAACGACCTCGGGGTCGAGCGGACGCGGCGTATCGGCGAGGTAGTAGGCAACGCAGCTCTCCGGGCGCTGTCGCGGGCTGAGGAGCTACCCATTCACACCTTGGATGTGCGCTCGTCCCGTTACTACCTGAGCGGCAGTAACGCCACGTTTTTCTTTGCTTATCAGATCGGCATTCTCGACCTCGACGAGGACATCTTTAATCCCACGCACTGTCCGCCGGGCGCGCAGTTTTGCGTGCCCATGGAGCAGCAAGTGTTACAACTGCTCGACCGTGATGGCCGCCCCCAAGTACAGTTTGTCACCCTTCCCGGAGAAGTCTTCCCGGAGCTTGTTTACGGAGTGGAACAGCATGCCCGGCGCGACTGCCCAGCCGCGCACACCGGCGAGCCGTACGAACCCCCACTCGTTCCGTTCTTGCGGGCGCGGTACCGAATTTTCCTCGGCTTGTCGCCAGATGAATTTGGCTACATCGTTCCAGGTTATGATTTTTACCCTCCACCCACGATCGACGAAGAGGCCACCGATGCGTGCCACGGTCAATCGTACGACCCGGCATTCCCTGGACGCAGGGTACCCCCGCATTACCACGAAAGCCTGTCTGTCGGCTTGGACATTGCTGCCGCGGTGAACTGTAAAATTCTGGAACTCCTCGGTTTCCACACCGAGATGCGGGGCAATGCCGCATGTCGCCGTACCTTCGGATTGCCGTCGTCGTAATTGCCGTCGGTGCTTCCACGGTTCCCTTCGCTGGTACCGCGCATGTTCCGTGGCTTCGGCCCGTCCTTTTGCAAGTAGTGCGCGACGCCGACTGTATTATTGCGGGCCGCGTGGTCGCAGCCGAGGCCGGCCCACGGGGGCAAGGGGTCGTGCGATTCGACCAGCCGAATTCGTGGTGCGAGTACGCTCTTCCGGCTCCATTGCTCGTGCGAACCCGAACAGCTCTCCCCGAGCACTCGTGGTACGTGCTGTTTGTGCGGCAAGACTCCGCTGGCTGGCAAGACGTAGCGCCGCCGGGCGTTGTCTTCGTCCTCGACCGGCAGGATCAACAAGTTGTCCACCGCGCTCTGCGTCAATTGTGGAAGCACGCGAGAACCGGCACTGGAGTCTCACCCACGCAAGCGTTTTTGCAGCTTTTGGAGGCACAAAATCCCTCCTGGCGCTACCACGCCGCACTAGCCCTACACGGATCGCGGTCTCGACTCGATCACCAGCAGCGGGCCCAACTACGCCGGCTGTTAAGCCGCGAGGACGATGAGGCTCTCCGCCATTTGCTTCAGCAAATCACTGATGGGGAACCGGCGTCGGCGGAGTGAGGTTTGCACCCGCGGCCTGCAACTGAAAGAAGAATTGCAGCAGCGCCGGTGGCACCGCCGTTTCTTCTTCCTGTGTCGAATCGGGCAACGACTCGTAGCCAAGGATTCCCAACTCCTGGAACTTCTCCCGCACCCTTGGCGTCAACAACCCGAGACGGCGCAAGTTGGGAACGATCTTGGAAAAGAGAATTTGACGAAAGCCCACCATAAATGGCGTTCTCAACGACCATGGCAGCCACACCTTGGGGTCGAGACCAACTCGCTCCCACACCTCGCCCATCAACAAGCGGTCGCGCATGAGCACCGTGGCTTCGATCACGAACTCCTCACGCTCCTTCAGCTCGGTGGCGGACATTTCCTTCGTGTACAAGTCCTCGAGCGACAGCACCCCAAAGGCTACGTGCCGCGCTTCGTCACGCATGACATAGTTCGTGATCTGCTGAATCAAAGGCTCGTCGGGCTGGATAAAGCGCATCAGTCCAAAGGCAGCCAACGCGAGCCCTTCGACCATGATTTGCATTCCCAGGTACACCATGTCCCAGCGCGACTCGCGGATAATCTGATCGAGAAGGGTGTGAAGGTGCGGGTTTACCGGGTAGCTCAACCCGAGTTTTTCGGTGAGGTAACGCCGGTAAACTTCCACGTGTCGCGCTTCGTCAGCCACTTGGTTCGCCGCGTAAAACTTTGCTTCGGTAAAGGGCACAGCACAGACAAGTTGCGCGGTTGCCAACAACGCGCCCTGCTCTCCATGCATGAACTGGGAAAGCATCCAAGCATCCATGTGGTGCTTCAGCTTTCGCCGCGTAGCAACATCCAACTTTTCCGGAGGTTGCAATACGCTATCGAATGCATCGATATTCTCCTGACGCACTCGCTCTGGATCCACGTCGATCGACCAGTCGATGTCCGTCGAAGCGTTCCACTGCAGCCGCTTGCCTTTCTCGTAGAGCCGAACGAGTTCCTCGCGGCGAAACTTGTACTCCCAGTCAAACACAGCCTCGTACCGAGTCGGGATCGCCTCGCGCGCACCGCTCATTGGCAGCTCAATCTCTCGAAACATGGCTATCCTCCCTCGCTGTGCGGAACTCCCTGCGTCTCTATAAAATTTGTGATTTACCGCTGCAAGCAAGCTGGTCTCATTTTGCCACGCGTCCATCCCTGCCTAGGGGCAACTGTAACCGCTCGCTCGACTCTAGCATGATCGCTCGCTGGCGGAAGGAACAAGCTTTGGTTAATCGGGAACCATGTTCGAGGGGCACAAGGTGGCCGTGGTGATTCCTGCACGGAACGAGGCGAACCACTTGCCAGAGGTCCTCCGTGCGATGCCCGAATTCGTGGATTTAGTGTACGTTGTCGACGACGGCTCCACCGACGGGACTGCTCAAGCGGCGCAATCCGTAGGGGACCCTCGAGTTCACATTCTTCGCAACGCAAAGTCGCACGGAGTGGGAGCTGCAACACTGCTAGGCATGACCCACGCCGTCCGGGACGGTGCAGCGCTTTTGGTCAAAGTCGACGGTGACGGTCAAATGGATCCTCGGCAAATCTCGAAACTTCTGCAACCTCTTACCCACGGCGGCTACGGGTACGCTAAAGCGAACCGGTTTTTAGACAGCGACGCCCTTCGGCGCATGCCGGTACTTCGGCTAATCGGAAATGTCGTGCTCACTTTTCTGACGAAACTCGCATCGGGTTATTGGCGCATCTTCGACCCACAGAACGGATTCGTTGCAATCCGCGCCGAGCACTTTCAATACCTGCCCCATGACAAAATTGCTCGCGACTTTTTCTTTGAAAATGACATGCTCATCCACCTGAACATACTCGGAGTAAAAGTGAAGGACGTTCCCATTCCCGCACACTATGGGGAAGAGGAGTCGCACCTGCGAATTTGGAAAGTCCTCCTAACTTTTCCACCGCGTCTCCTCCGTGGCTTGTGGCAACGGATTTGGCAGAAGTACGTGTTGCGCGACTTTTCCCCCATCGCTGTCTTCTGGTTACTTGGATTGCCTCTGCTTTTATTTGGCCTGTTCTATGGGCTGTGGACCTGGACGATCTCGCTATGGACCGGCCGCCCTGCTTCCACTGGCACGGTCATGTTGAGCGTACTCCCCTTCCTCATCGGGTTCGAACTGATCCTTCAAGCAATTGTGCTGGAGATTCGGGAGAGCTCCTCATGAATACTCCATCGGCGGTTGCAATCCCCGGCACCGGGGGAAGACCCCCACGGTTAGCCGTTTTACTCTCTGGCAGCGGATCCACCCTGCAAAACCTCGTCGATCAAATTCAACGAGGCGACTTGCGCGCACAAATTGAACTCGTCATTGCTTCGCGGCCAGACGCGTTCGGCTTGGTGCGAGCCCAACAAGCCGGTCTCCGCTCCCAAGTCGTGGCACGACGAGCATTCCCTTCGGAAGACGCGTTCAACGACGCTCTTCACGCTACACTAGAGCCCTTGGATGTCGATTTAGTCATCCTGGCCGGTTTTCTTTCCAGATTCCAGTTACGGGGCCGGTATCAGTATCGAGTTCTCAACGTGCACCCTGCCCTCATCCCGGCCTTTTGCGGGCGAGGGTTTTACGGCTTGCACGTGCACCGGGCTGTTTTGGCCGCCGGAGTCAAGGTCACCGGTTGCACGGTTCACTTCGCCGACGACGAATACGACCACGGCCCAATTATCTTCCAGGAGTGCGTGCCCGTACTCGACGACGACACCCCCGAAACTCTAGCCTCGCGAGTACAAGCAGTAGAGCGCCGGCTGTACCCGGCTGCAATCCGGCTGTGGGCGGAGGGACGGCTCGAAGTGCGAGGCCAACGAGTTGTCGTTCTCCCGGAGCGGCCTTACGAAAGCCCACGGTGATCGGCTGAAAATTCTAGGCGCATTCCCTACGCCCACACGGCCGTCCGCGAAAGCTCGCTGGAAAGCCCCGCCCAACTTGGCCGTGGCAGGCAAACGCGGCCGATTCCCCAAGGCGCCGGGCTAACTTCCTGTCGACCCTTCAGCTCGCTCTGGCAAGTTGCCACCCGAGGCCGCTTGCTGGCCACCCTTCGCTTTCTTCTTACTCAACGGTGCCAGGACAACGCTGAGCATTCGCCCTTCCATTTTTGGCGTGCCCTCCGGGGCCGCTACGTCCGAGAGTGCCTCGCACACCTTGAGCAGTTTCTCGCGGCCAAGATCTTGATAAGCCATTTCGCGCCCGCGGAAGCGCAAAACGTACTTGACGCGATCTCCTTCCTGCAGAAACTCCCGCCCCTTTTGGATTTGCCGCTCCAGGTCGCCCACATCCGTGCGGTAACCCAACCGCAGTTCCTTCACCGTAGTGGTGGCCTGCTTTCGTCGTGCCTCAGCCTCTTTCTTGTGCTGCTGGTACTTAAACTTCCCGTAGTCCATAATGCGACATACGGGTGGATCGGCATTAGGAGCCACCTCGACCAAGTCCAGCTGGGCTTCCTCGGCACGTCGCAAAGCTTCCTCAATGGGAACGATCCCAACTTGGGCACCGTCGGGACCAATCAAGCGAACCCGCGGAGCACGAATGTAACGATTGATACGGTGCTGATCTGGTGGTGGGGGAGTAAACCGAGGGCCTCGTCCGCGAAATGCCAAAATGTCTCCTTCCTCAATCGCTCGCGTTGGTCGCCCTATTTACACTCCGCAGCCGCGAGACTCAACCACCACCGGCGATAAAGCCTCGAACATTTTCCTCATCGTCCACGGTCAGGCTACTTGCCGCGCTTGTGCCGCAGCACTGGTTTGGCGGACAAGGGGGACCATCTCCCCGGTACGCTCGGGCAGAACCACGTACCCGAAGAAAATCCCAGCAGCGAACAAAAATGGAATGCGCATCAAGCTTGGCGAAACCATACTTGGCCCCGCGTCGGCCACGAGGAAGCTCGCTAAACCAATCAGCGCCGCGCCTACCCCCAAAAAGAGAAAGTTTTCCACCTTCGCGGCCATGATGAGAACGAAGAAGAAAAACAGAAACGACTCCTGGCTCGCCCGCGTGAGAAGCAGCGCAAAGGAGATCATGACCGTATCGCCGACTAACACGGGCGCCTGTGTTCGTGCGTCGAAAAAGCTAAAGGGAGGCGCCGTACCCAAAACTACATTCGACCCGATCGCCGCCAGCATGAGCACCGCTACGGGTACGGGCGAAACATCCTGGCCAAGTTCCAAAAAGGCCAAGGCCCCGGTTGCAAGAATCAAGGCGTAACGAATCATCAAAAAACGTTGCTTGCGAGCGATGGCCTCGGCTTCCCTACGAATCACGCGGGCTTTGGTGAGCAACCGCTATGCCACCTATCAAAAGGGCAAAACCTCACACGGTGGAGTTGCCTTTGTCCGTAACCTTGTCACTTCTCCAAGAGGATTTGCCATTCGTTTGCCTTTGCATCGTGAACCACATCCAACACGGCATACCCTTCGGCTTCGGCCGCACGCGGGAGTTCTCTGGCTCCTCGGGCATCATCCAACCGTAAACGTACCACGGATCCAGCCGGCAATGTTTCGAGCCAAACCTTGGCCCGGACCCAATTCATCGGGCACCGCAAGCCACGCAAATCGCATTCCAGGTCATGACCCGTCGCGTTGTTCCCCGATGAAGTGTTGCTATAGTGCGAGTCACTGTTCCAAACCACGGATCCTCCGACCGAAAGCGAGAGGCAATCACCTGGTGTATAGCGCGGACGGGTTAGGCGTGCAGCATGGCTCAAGTCAAAGAGTTCGTCCTCCGTACAACGCGGCCTGTTTCCCCAGGTGCATACCGTATCGACTATGAGCGTGCCCTGAATCCAGCCCAACTCGAGGCCGTCACCACTCTCGAGGGACCGCTGCTGGTCGTCGCCGGTGCAGGAACGGGGAAAACTCGCACCTTAGTGTATCGCGTGGCTCGTCTCGTAGAGCACGGGGTTTCCCCGCAACAAATATTGCTCCTGACCTTTACCCGACGCGCGGCCGAGGAGATGCTGCAACGCGCAGCGACTTTGCTCGACGGCCGCTGCCGAGAAGTGGAAGGCGGGACCTTCCACTCTTTCGCCAACCTGGTTCTCCGCCAGTTTGGTTCAGCTCTCGGACTCCCGCCGCATTTTACCATCTTGGATCAAGGCGACATGGAAGACGTGATCCAACGCGTGCGGACCGAGCTCCGCTTCGATCAAAGCCGGGTACGTTTTCCGAGTAAGCAGGTCTTGGCCGAAGTGATCAGCATGAGCGTCAACAAAGAGCAACCCATACCCACCGTGTTGCAGGAGCTGTACCCTCATTTCTTCGAGCACGTCGAAGCGATGGAAAACTTGGCAGCCGCTTACCAACGGTACAAGCGGCAGCGGCACCTCGTCGACTACGACGACCTCCTGGTGTTGCTGCGTGATCTTTTGCAGGAGCACTCGGCCGTTCGGCAGTCGCTAGCGTATCGCTACCGCTATGTCATGGTTGACGAATATCAAGACACCAATCGCTTACAGGCGGATATCGTTTGGTGGCTTGGGCAAGAACACCGTAACGTCATGGTGGTAGGCGACGACGCCCAGAGTATCTACTCCTTCCGGGGGGCGGACTATCGAAACATCTTGGAGTTCCCGCAACGCTTTCCCGAGGCGCGAGTGGTAACGATCGAGCAAAATTACCGGAGCACGCAGCCGATTCTTAACTTAGCGAACGCTGTGCTTGCGCGGGCGCAAGAAGGTTACGGGAAACAGTTATTCAGTGAGCAGCGGCAAGGCGAAGCACCTTTTTTGGTAGCCCTTCCTGACGAACGCGTTCAGTCGCAATTCGTTTGCCAGCAGATCCTCGACTTACGGGAGCAGGGCTATCGCCTTCAAGACATTGCTGTGTTGATGCGCTCTGGGTTTCACTCGTTCGACCTCGAACTCGAGCTCACGCAACATCGGATCCCGTTCATCAAACGTGGCGGGTATCGGCTGGTCGAGGCAGCGCATGTGAAAGACGTTCTCGCCCATTTACGGTTAGTGGAAAATCCGTTCGACGCCGTTTCCTGGCATCGGGTGCTGCTCCTAATCGACGGCATTGGCCCGCGCACCGCGGCAACGGTCGAAGAATGGATCCGCCAGCAGCCGCAGCCAGCACTGGCTTTGCAATCCTTCCCTCGCCCAGAGATTCGACAACGACTCGCAGCATTGGCGACGTTGCTCGATCGCCTGTTTCGTCTGTCCGGTCCAGAGGCGCAGGTCGACGAGGTGGTGCGTTATTACGAGCCGCTGCTCGAACGGCATTATCCCGAGGACCACCCGCGGCGCCGCCGTGATCTGGAGCACGTGGTTGGCCTTGCAGCACAGCACCGCTCGTTGAGCGCATTTCTCACCCGCATGGCCCTCGATCCCCCGACCGACAGCGTCGACGGCGTCATGGCGTTTGACCGTGACGATGAACGACTGGTGCTGTCCACCATCCACTCGGCCAAGGGGCTCGAATGGCGAGTTGTCTTTCTCATCTGGGCAACCGATGGACGCCTTCCTTCTGGGTTTTGTTCCACCCCCCAAGAACTCGAAGAGGAGCGGCGCCTTCTCTACGTCGCGGTGACCCGCGCGAAAGAGCGCCTGTACATCACCTATCCCATTCAAGTTTTTAACCGAAGCTCAGGCATGACTTTCGGGAAGCTATCGCGCTTCCTCGAAGACATCCCTCAGGACATCCTCGTTCCAGCCAGGGCCGTCTTCACCCAGGCGCCTTCTTGAGTACAATCTTCCCCAAACCGGGCATCGGAGAACTGCGCGTCCCCCCTTTGTTGCTGACTATCCTCGCCGCGGATAAGCGCACTCCGCACTGCACGCAGGTAGGCTGTATTAACTCTTGCGCGTGTTCCCGGGAGGGGGTGCACGGGTCGAACATGGTTGTCGAGACCACGCCCTAACTCCCGCTTCTCAGTCACAGTGCCACCGTTCGGGTGGTCCAGCCTACCGCCGGCAATCGTGCGCGCGGTGAAATCCTCTCCGCTCGCGCTGAGGTTCGCGCCACTGCGCACCACACTCGGTGCTTACCCCGGCCGCGCCGGGACCCGACGCACCGTAAACAACATGGCGAACGGGTTACGCGACTCTCACGTCAAAGGTCAACCTACAGCAAAGGTGGTGCCCTAACTCGTGTTTGCGCTCGTTCATTGTCAGTTCGTGCACTTCGACCTTTAGCCGAGGGGGAGTCGGATCTCAGAGCGCCGAGGGTTGTCTCGGTGCTGACGCAAGCACCTACCTAGGCTTTTGCGCTACCGCCTGAGACCCATCCTCCGCGCCGAAGGCTCCAAAACAGGTTATCCTGGCTACCGCCGCCAACCTATTTTCGGCTACCAGCTCCAGGGATTATACGCTTCCACTGAAGATGCTGGTCGTGGAAGAATCCCGCCCGGCGGCACGAGTCCAGCCGCCCGTTCGGCTCGACAGCGTGAGTCAACAGCTCTGAAGGCGCCATCCTTTCCGACGAAAACGGTTCGTCGGCTTGGCCGGCCTCAGTGTTCCGATAAAATCCGGCGAACGCTAGCATGCCTCTTGGCTCTTATGCGGCTTTCGTGCAAAAGACTGTGGCGCAAGCATGTCGCAGGTTATGAACCGTATGGCCGAAAGCCCTCGAGTCGAAGGTGAGCCCCCTGCGGAGAGCCCGATTCCGCCCTCTCTGCAAGCACAAACGGGTACCGCCAGAAGCCTCGGCCGCTGGCGGGAACAATGGCTGAATTTCGGCGCGACTCCGCAGCAGTACGAGAAGTGGCTAGACCGGCTCTTGCTCGCTGGGCTTCTCGCAACGGCCGCGATTTGCGTGTACATCTTTTTCGTGGCTGGCTGACCCCCCCAAAACTGCTCGGCGCGCAACCACGAGCAAGGAAAGGCCCCAGGGACGTGCTCGCCGGTCCTCTAATTTCAACCAGGGAACCAGCCAATCGTTGATTCTGGCCTGCCAGTAGGGAAACTGCCGGCGCCGCAGCAAGCGGCTATTCACCCACCAGGCCAGAGCCCCGACACGGTTCAACCACTGGATTTTCTCGATCTTCAAGCCTGCCGCTGCCAACTTCCCGGCAATGTCCTGTTCGCTGTAACGTCGCTGATGGCCAAGGGCGCGATCGAGTTCACCGTAAAGGCTCGGCATGCCCGGAACGAGCAGGATCAGGTACCCTCCTTCGGTTAGCGCTTCAGCGAGCGTCCGCAGTGCACCAACGTCGTCGCCAACATGCTCCAATACATTGCAGCACAACACGGTCTCGAACCGTGCTCGCCAATGAGTTGGGAGCTCGCGGGCGAGATCGAATTCTTCCACGACGACACGGGGGTCATTTCGAAACCCGCGGCGGAGAGCGCGGAGGCAGTCGGGATCGACCTCCGTGGCAACGATCTCCCTTGCGTGACGTAGGTGCCGAGTCATGTTTCCAACCCCTGCACCGACCTCCAACACCACGTGCCCGATATATGGCACGAAATGCTCGTACAGCCAGGCTTGGTAGCGGCGCAGGGGTTCTAGCCGTTGAAGCGTAAGCAGCTCGGTACGGGGCCTGCGTCGGTCATTGACCAACGCATACTTTAAGATGGTCCAGAGCGCGACGACACCATCCTGCCACCCAATTTTCTTTCCTTCTAGGTAGCTTCGGCCAGAGTACGAAATCGACACTTCGAAAATGCGCGCCCCAGAGCGCGCAACTTTTGCGGTAATTTCTGGCTCGATGCCAAAGCGGTTGGAGCGCAGGCGTAAACCTCGCACGACCTCGGTGCGGAACGCTTTGTAGCAAGTTTCCATGTCCGTGAGATTGAGATTCGTGAACATGTTGGACAGGAAGGTCAAAAAGTGATTGCCGACCGCGTGCCAGAACAGCAACACGCGACGTGGCGTGCCAGTGAAGCGCGAGCCGTACACAACGTCCGCACGTCCGTCCAAAATCGGTTGCAGCAGCGTCGAGTATTCCGACGGGTCGTATTCCAAGTCAGCGTCTTGAATGAGCACTACGTCTCCGCTTGCTCGCGCAATGCCGTCCCGCACCGCGGCGCCCTTGCCTTTGTTTCTCCTGCGGGCAAACAGGAAAATTTCGTTTCGCTGCCCCTGGGGACCATCGACTTGTAGCGGAATACCATCTGGGCGTAGGCCCATGTTTTTCAGCTCTTCCAAGGTACCGTCGGTGGAAGCATCGTCAAAAACCAAAATTTCCTTGTCGAACGGAGCGGCACAGACACGTCGGAGCAACTCGGCAATGGTGCCTCGTTCGTTGTACACGGGCACGATGATCGTAAGCTTCATCGCGGGCTGGGCGCCTAGCGGGAACGGGCTCGGCAAGCAACTGAACTGCACCTCAAGATCACACCCGCTGCTATGCGTGTACATCGCAAGGGTGGTTCCTTCCGCCTGCCATTGCATCGAACCCGGTGTCTCGGTAACGGCTCCCGAGCGTGCACCTTCGTCGCCGTAGAGTGCTGGTTTTCGCCGTTTTCGCCTCGCTCTGTGCAGCGTGCGTTCGGAGCACGCCCCGCCAGCCGCCCGCACTTTCCGGCATCACGGTCGCAGCCCTCGATGCAGCCGGTCAAACGGATCCGGTCATTGCCGCCCGCACCTTGCTTGGGCCACCCTTACCGGTGATCGGTGTCCGCCCGGGCAGACCTCCAAGAGCCGGGACCCTCCTTTGGAACGAACCGACTACGGGCCGCATTTTCATTACCCTGGCGCGAGGACGTCAAAGTTTCACTTTTCACACCACGAGCTGGGCCAATCCTTCGAGCTACGTCGTTGCCTTATTTTTCGACGGATCTCGCACGCCCGAGTTCGTCGTGGCCGTGGGCAGCCGGCTACATCCGGGGCAGGTAGTGAACCCGCTAGGGCTCGACGGCGAGCTGCTGCCCGCACAAGGGGTGAAGCGCCAAACGGTTCTTGGGGGATTCGAAATTACGCTCGAGGAACTCGCTTTGCCGTTGGACCACCTGCGGCTCGACCTTGTCGGGCCATGGCACCTCCGCCCGGACAACATCGCTGACCTCGTCGGCTCGCTGGTCTTGAACGTGCGCGAGTTGGGAGCCATGCCGTAAACGGCACTCGTGTTCTGGCACGTGGCTCAGCACAAGTCTTGCCCGGCTCGATTCGTTCTCGCTATAAGGCGCGGCGCTGTGGAGCTCCGCCCGCAGGTTGGGTCGAGCTTGACCGCATGCTTGCAGAAGGGAGAATCGTATCACCATGGCGCGGAAGAAAATTGCCTTGATCGGGTCGGGCATGATTGGGGGCACCCTGGCGCATCTCTGTGCGCTCAAACGTTTGGGTGACATCGTTCTCTTCGACGTTGTCGAGGGTCTACCTCAAGGAAAGGCCCTGGACCTGCTCGAAGCGGGACCCATCGAAGGCTTCGACTGTCGGATCGTTGGCACGAATAAGTACGACGACATCGAAGGTGCGGACGTGTGTATCGTCACCGCCGGCCTGCCACGCAAACCGGGGATGAGCCGCGACGACTTGTTGCAAGTCAACACCAAGATCATGGTCGAAGTAGCCAGCAATATTCGCGACCGTGCGCCGGATGCCTTTGTCATCGTCATCACGAATCCACTGGATGCGATGGTCACCTGCATGCATCGCATCACTCGCTTCCCGAAACAGCGGGTCGTTGGCCAAGCTGGCGTTCTCGACTCTGCCCGGTACCGTGCCTTTGTGGCGATGGAGCTCGGCGTATCGGTAGACAGCGTGCAAGCCATCGTGCTCGGCGGCCACGGGGACGACATGGTACCGGTGCGCAGCTACTGCCACGTGGCCGGCATCCCCGTGGAGCGGCTCATCGCGCCGGAACGGCTAGACGCAATCGAGGCACGGGTGCGCCAAGCCGGTGGCGAGATCGTGAACCTGATGAAAATTTCCGCGTACTACTCCCCGGCACACGCTGCCATCCAAATGGCCGAGGCCTACCTCCTGGATCGCAAGCAAATCCTCCCGTGTGCAGCACTGCTCGAGGGGGAATATGGCGTAAACGGCTTTTTCGTTGGCGTGCCCGTTTTGATCGGGGGCCGCGGGGTGGAACGAGTGATTGAGATCGACCTTTCTCCAGCCGAACGGAAGGCGTTCGATGCTTCCGTCGCCCACGTACGCGAGCTCGTGCAGGCGATGGAGAAGTTTCTGCCCGCCACATAACGCCAAAGAGGGTGTGCCCGTGAACATCCACGAATATCAAGCCAAACAGGTTTTACGACGCTTCGGGGTCGAAGTACCGGAAGGGCGGGTGGCCACCACAGTGGAAGAAGCGCTCGCTGGGGCCCAGGAGCTGGGTTACCCTGTGGTTGCCAAGGCACAAATCCATGCCGGTGGGCGCGGCAAGGCTGGCGGAGTCAAGGTGTGCCGTAGTGCCTCGGAAGTACAAGCCTTCGTGAACAACATCCTCGGGAAACCTTTAGTCACCCACCAAACAGGACCCGCCGGAAGAGTTGTCCGCAAAGTTTTGCTCGAGCCCGCTTGCGCGATCGCTCGAGAGTTTTACCTGGGGCTGACGCTGGACCGTGCACGGGGTTGGTTAACTTTCATGGCCAGCTCCGAGGGTGGTGTTGAAATTGAAGAGGTGGCAGCGCGTTCCCCCGAAAAGATTTTGCGGGAGGCTGTTGATCCCGCAGTTGGAGTGCAATCGTTCCAAGCTCGAAAACTTGCCTTCGGGCTCGGGCTCCCGAAAGAAACCGTGGGATCGTTCGTGACCCTGGTTCACGCCCTGTACCGGGCCTATGTGGAGACCGATGCCTCACTCGTTGAGGTGAACCCCCTGGTTCTAACCCAGGACCAAAGAATTGTCGTACTCGATGCAAAGATGAGCTTCGACGACAACGGCTTGTTTCGCCACCCAGACGTTCGTGAGTTGCGGGATACGCACGAGGAGGACCCACGCGAAGTCGAGGCCTCGCAATACGACCTCAATTACATCTCTCTGGATGGAAACATTGGCTGTATGGTCAACGGTGCAGGTCTGGCCATGGCAACCATGGACATCATCAAACTGTTCGGCGGCGCACCAGCGAACTTCTTAGATGTGGGAGGCGGTGCCACCAAGGAAAAGGTTACCGCTGCGTTCAAAATCCTGCTTTCCGATCCCAACGTGAAGGCCGTGTTAGTGAACATCTTTGGGGGCATCATGAAGTGTGACGTGATCGCGGAAGGTGTCGTGGCCGCCGCACGAGAAGTTCACCTGCGTGTACCTCTCGTGGTTCGCCTCGAAGGGACCAACGTAGAGCTGGGCAAGAAGATCTTGGCCGAATCGGGACTCGACATTATCCCAGCCAGCGACATGGCCGACGCGGGCCGAAAAGCGGTCGAAGCGGCCCGACGTGCTGCGGCTTAGGGCGCGGGTGTCCGCTCCCGTCGCCCGTTCTTCCCGCGCCTCTGGCTGCTCTTCTTCAGCGCAAGTGCAGTTAGAGGTCCGTCCGCACCACCACCGTCCCCGAGCCGATAGCGCGACCGGCACGTCTTCCATCGAGCCAAAGCTCCAGTTGCAACGGCCGGGCGTCCACCGCGCGAATAATCGCCGCTATGGTATCCTGGGGATCGGGAAAGAAAATCACAGCGGGAGTCGTCGTGCTCGTCTCATCGCTAGAGGCACGGCCCAAGGCACGGGTGATTTGCGTGTCGCCGATCGTGCCAGAAAACGCCACGCCAAAGGTACTCTGACCATCGAACGGCGAACAATTTGTCTGCCCGACAACAGGAGCACAAACATCTAGACGCGCTTCCGGGCGGGCTGCCCTCGCCGACGGCAGCGCCGGGGAGCCAATGGTAATGGGCACTCCCACCTGCTCCACCAAAACGGCCGCGGGCCCGAGTGTGCCTGTCAGCCGGTAGCGCACCAAAGCCGGAGCGGGGTCGAGCAAGCGCAACGTCAAACCGAAGGGGCTCGAGCCGTTTTCCACGTAGATCTGGAAAGGGGCGGTCGCGACAATTTCCTGACCAGCGAGGGAACGAAAGATCCGATCACCCGCATGCACTTCGTCGACTGCGAAGCGGATGGGGCCACCCAACTGAGGTACGATCTCGAACTGAATTTCCGGTAAGTTTGGAGGATTCTGACCTGACTCCCCGCACCCCCCAAAACAAGCTAGCGCTGCTCCGACGAACAACACCCGCCACAGTCGAGTCCACCGCTGCCAACGGCCGCCAACCATGGCTCCCGTGTTTGCAGGCTACGCCCGACCGGTCAAGGGAGAACCACACGGGCCGTTCCGTTCCCGTTAGAGGGGAAGCCTCCCTGGAGCGCTTTCCGTTCTAGCAAGCCCTGCGTCGAGAGCGGCGGGTTAACTGTAGTCCCGGCACTCCGGGGCGGGCGCCGCTTCAGCCACCATGAGAGCCTGGGCAGGCGTCGTTTCTTGGGCTCCAACTGCTAACTGGGAACCCATGGACCGACGGCACTTCCTCGAATTGGTGCAGGAGGTTTGGGACGGAATCCCCGAGCCATTTGCTTCCAAGCTTGAAAATGTTGTCCTCGTTGTCGAGGACGAGCCCAGCGTGGAGCTCTTGCGTTCACTTGGCCTCAACCCAAGCCGCGACACTCTTTTTGGCCTGTACCAAGGCGTGCCACTCACCCAACGTGGGGCCACTTTCGCTAACCACCCTCCTGATACGATTACGATTTTCTACCGCCCACTAGTTCGTCGCTATGCGACGGAGCAACGCTTGCGCCAGGAAATCGCCCGTACGATCGTGCACGAAGTAGCCCACCACTTCGGCATGAGTGAAACCGAAATCCGCCGGCTCGGCTACTAATGCCACGCCATCAGCCGTGTAGCTGAGCCCAACGACATCGGCTTCGCTGGCAATGCACGCTGTCTTCGCTCCGCAGCCCCATGGCCTTCAGCGCAGGCCGTACTTCTCCATCTTTCGGTAGAGTCGTTGCCGCTCGATACCAAGCAACCGAGCTGCTTCCGATTTATTTCCCCGCGTGTGAGCCAGGGCGGCAACAATGGCGCGTCGCTCCAGCTCGGCCAGCGGCAAAATCGAGAACTCGTCCGACGGCTGCGGGGTTTCCTCTGCCAAGCCAGAGGCTTGCCGAAGGATCCGTTCCGGCAAGTCCTCCACGCCAATTTCTGGAGCCCGCGAGAGCGCAAAGGCGCGCTCGATCGTATTTTGCAACTCGCGGATGTTGCCTGGCCACTGATAGGCCAACAGCCGATCCATTGCCGCCGGCGTCACCCGCTTTGGCTCCACGCCGTAGTCGCGACTGAAGCGCTGCACGAAATGCTCCACCAAAAGTGGAATGTCTTCCGGCCGTTCGCGCAGCGGTGGCAGATGGATCGCTACGACATTCAGTCGGTAGTAAAGGTCATTGCGAAAAGTTCCGCGACGCACCGCCTCTTCCACGTCACGGTTCGTGGCGGCCACTAACCGCACATCGACTTTGATCGGGCGTGTGGACCCAAGGGGTGTCACCTCCCGCTCCTGAATTGCCCGCAAAAACTTCACTTGGAGCGGGAGCGGAATTTCCGTGACCTCGTCCAAAAACAAGGTCCCCCCGTTGGCCGCTTGAAACACGCCCTCGTGATCCCGGACGGCCCCCGTGAACGCACCACGGCGATGCCCAAACAACTGGCTTTCCAGCAACGTTTCCGACAGTGCGCCACAATTCACGGCAACAAACGGGCGTTCTCGCCACGGACCGCGCTCGTGAATCGTTCGTGCAACCAGTTCCTTTCCCGTTCCCGGCTCCCCGTGAATGAGTACGTTGCTCTTGTTCTGACTCACCGCTTCGATGATTTTGTACACCTCGCGCATGGCTGCGCTGCGCCCGATGATTTCACCGAACCGAGCGCGCTCGCGCATCTCGCGCCGCAAAAGCCGCACTTCCCGCTTGAGGTTGCGGAGTTCCAGTAGCCGCGAAACTGCCAGAAGAAGCTCGTCTGGGTGACAAGGTTTGATCAGATAATCCCCCGCCCCGAGTTTCAACGCTTCTACCGCCGACTGAATCGTGCCGTACCCGGTCAATACGATTACCGCCGCCTCGAGGCCGCGCTCCCGCATTTCTCGCAGCAGATCGAGCCCGTTCATCACCGGCATATTCAGATCGGTGATGACCAGGTCGTAGGCCCCTTCTTCCAAACGCACCAAAGCCTCTTTGCCGTTTGCAGCGCTCTCCACTTGGTGCCCGCGTCGCTCGAGGATTTTGGTCAAAGTCCGCACCATGTTAGGCTCGTCTTCCACGAGTAGGGTGCGGACGGGCTCTGCTCCGCCCGTGCCGGTATAAGCCGCGACCTGCTCGCTCGTACCTTGGATCGGCTCGTTCATGGCGTGACGCGCCCAGGCATCCCGAGCAAACCCACCCAGTCTTCGCTCACCTCGCCTCGAGGCAGTTCGATCGTGAAGGTCGTTCCCCGATTCACTTGGCTCTGCACCCGAATCTCTCCCTTGAATCGCTTGACCACCGAGTGCACGACGGAGAGGCCAAGGCCCGTTCCCTGTCCAGGCTCTTTTGTTGTGAAGAACGGGTTGAAGATGTCGCTCAGATGCTCGGGTGGGATTCCTATTCCGGTATCGGCAAAGTCCATTCGGATGCGGTCGTTGCCCACCGGTAACGTACGAATTCGAAGCTCCCCGCCGTTTGGCATCGCTTGCACTGCGTTCGTAATCAGGTTCAAAAACACCTGTCGCAGCGCATTTTGGTTGGCCACACAAAGCCCAACGTCACCAAACTCCGTCTGCACCTCAACACCGTGGTTCTGCAAACTCCTTTGCATGAGTTGCAACGTCTTTCGCAGCAGTGCATTGACATCCACCACTTCCGTTTCCGCCCGTGACGTACGGGAAAACTCTAGCAGGTTGTCGATAATTTCCTGCACCCGCCGCATCTCCTCCAGAGCAATGCGAAGGTCCTCTTCGACCTCCGGCAGCCCCCGAGGTAACAGCTCGCGCAGGTCGAACAAGGCGTTGGCAATGATTCCTAAAGGATTGCGGATTTCGTGGGCGATGCCGGCAGCGAGTTGGCCAATGGCCGCCATTTTCTCCGATTGAATGAGCTGACTTTCCAACCGCTTTCGCTCCGAGATATCGACACAAATGACCTGGAAGAATCTCTGGCCGGCATATTCGATGAGGCCAACATTGATAAACACGGGAATGCGCTCGCCGTCGCGGCGTACCAAGTGCAGATCGTCGCGCCGGGCATGGCCGCGCTGCCTCGCCTCCTCCAACAATCGCCGGGCCTTTTCCCGCTGTTCTCCTGGCACCAGGTCCCAAAGGCGCACTCCCACCATTTCTTCATGCCCGAGTTGGACGAGCCTCGCTGCTACCTTACTCGCACCTAAGATGCTGCCGAAATCGCAGTCGACCCGGAAGATCGCGGCCGGTGCATTGTCCACGGCTTGCCGGTAACTTGCCTCTTGTTCCCGCAAATCGGCTTCTCGGCCGGCTACGAAAAAGTCCGTTACGTGCAAGATACGCTCTTCGAACTCTTGCCGCAGCAACTGCAGCAGCGCTGCCGCCTTGGCCGGTTCCTTCGCACACTCTTGTGCAACGCGTTCTTCGAACAGTCGCACTAAACGCATCTGGCCGCTCAAAAACCGCGACGCAGGAAAGTGCGAGATAAAGCCACGGCGAGCATGGTTGCGGAGGTAAACGTACGTTTCGATATCTTGCGGGTTCTCGATGTGGCGGAACCAGCGCTGCAAGGCGGCCAGCATCCACTCGCGAACCTCCGGCCATTGCTGGCGCGGAATTTCAAACGCAGGTCCCACAGCCGCAACCCACTGGTCGAGCACCGCTGGCGTGCAACTCTCCAATAATCGGACCAGCTCCCGCCGCAATCCATGGTCCGATTCTGGAACTTGTAGAAGCCCGCAACCGCGCATGTAGGAGCGTACACGGGCTACCTGTTCCTGGAGCGATGCATCCGTAAATGCGCTCATGCTCAGTGGCCGCCTCGACACGCGCAGCATAACAAGCTCTCCTTGCGTGCTCCAGCCATGGGCCGTCCCTGCGGGAGCTGGAAGCCTTCCCTCCTGAACCGTCAGGCCGGGGCTCAGCGCGATGGAAAACTTTCGCAGCAGATTCTCCCAGGTATCCAGAGCAGTCGGGAGTCACCTCGTTTCGCAGCACCACCGCCAACTTCCGCCCCTCGTGGTAGCCAGCCGCTTTACAGGTGAGCGCTCCACGTGCTAGGACGCGCCGACAAACAATTGTTCACCTGGGGAGTGGTGCGATGGATAACGACGAATTGCTGGAACGGCTCAAGGCGTTCACGTTCTGGAGCGGGCATCGAGAAATGTCGATCGAGGACCTGGCAGCAATTCAGCCCGGTCTCGGCCGGCTTATGCCGGAAATCGGGCAGCGGACCTGGAAACTGTATTACGCTGCCAAAGCGCACAATTGGCCCATGGCTCATTTTCAAGCAAAGGAAATCCGTGGACTGATGGAGCTAGGCGCGTTCACGCGGCCCAAGCATGAAGCTGCGCTGCTGGAATTTCTCGACCAATACTGGACGCCGCTCCAGGAAGCCATCAAGAAGGAAGACTTTGCGGCCTTCGAAGCGGCCTTCCACAAGGCTGTAGACGCTGCCAATGCGTATCACGAGCTGAAGGATAAGCCCTACATTGTATGGAAGTTGCCGGAGAACCCACCTCCTGACCTCGACTTGTCTCCGCGGAAGAAATAGGGTTAACGTCCGCGCATGCGGCTCGTGCCTGAACTGCCCGAGACCGTCTCCGGAAAACGTGAGGGCATTACCCGGCGGCAAGTTTTGCGCTGGGGTATTTTGGGCGGTTCCTTTGCCCTCGTTCCGGTCAGCCTTCCCGGCTGTGGGGATGATGGCGAGCCAGTGCTTCCAGAGGACGGCGGTGGGCCCACGCCGTTCTTGGACGAGCGGGAACTGGCCACGCTGCGAGCCCTAGTCGACGCGGTTTTGCCTCTCGATCCTGGCCTGGAGCCTCTCCGCGACGGAGTCGAGCAGTACGTGCAACGGCTGCTTTCCGATGTACCCTCCGCAGAGAGCCCGGGGGCCATCTTTGCTGGCGGTCCCTTTTCTGGTCGCAATCCCTTTCCCGACTACGAGCGCGGCGCTGCCAGCAACGTGTTTCCACCGAATGATTTCAGGCAGTTCGTGGCGCTCAACCGTCTCCAACTTCTCGGTTGGCGTGCACGGCTGTTAGGTTCCGAAGCGGTACCTGAGTTCGACTTTAACGCGTCGGTACTCGGGCCAGTCACTGGCTTGCGCAACCAATACCGCAGCGGGTTAAAAGAACTGGACGATCTTAGCTACGCCTCTTTCGGCCGTTCGTTCTCCGCTCTCGAACCGGCGGAGCGGCAAGCTGTGGTGCAACGGGCGAGTTCCGACTTCATTGCTCTTGTAACCGGGCATGCACTTGAGTCATTTTTCTCCGCCCCAGAGTACGGCGGCAACTTGAGCGCCCTCGGTTGGCAGGCGATCGGTTACGATGGAGACAGCCAACCCCTTGGTTATGCGATTTTCGATCAGTCCACGAACTCCTACCGCGAACGGCCTGGGAAGCCCACCACTGGGCCGAACCCAGACGAAACTTTTTCCCCGTTCCCGCCCGAGATCGCTACCCTGCTCCGGGTGCTCACCCGCTTGGCCGGTTCTCCCCGTTTCCCATGACGGCACCGACTCCAGGCCAATTGGCTCAGGCTCAGCTCCCTTCTCGCGTTCCGGGTATTCTCGGCAACACATCGCTGGAGCGTTTCGATGCGGTCATTATCGGTGCAGGCGCTGGCGGCTCCGCTGCTGCGCGCATCCTGACCGTTGTCGGCGGCAAGAGCGTGCTCGTCCTCGAGCATGGTCCCAACTATTTTCTCGGGCTCGACGACCCTGCGCCAAACCAACCTCGGCCGTTGTTCAGCAACGATGAGTTGAAGCTTGCCATCCGGGGATTTGTCGAGCAGGACCCGCTCTTAGAACCCCGAACGTTTCGGGAATCCGAGGCGGCCATCGCGCAGTTTCACCACGACGTGAACACGCTGCCGAAAACCGTGGGCGGAGCCGCGATCCATGCAGACATGAAGTACCCACGCTTTAACCGGGTGGACTTCCGGCTTGCCTCGGAGCTCGATGCCAAGGGTGTGCACTACGAGGACGCCTCGTTTGCGGACTGGCCCCTAACTTACGACGAGCTCGAGCCTTACTACACCGAAGCGGAACGTCTTTCCGGGGTGCAAGGGCTCGCGGGAAGCGACCCCTACGCGTCGCCGCGCACAGGCGAGTATCCAATGCCGCCGGGCCTTCCGATGTACGTTGCGGAAATTCTCAGCAGTGGGGCACGGGCGCTAGGTTACCACCCCTTCCCTTACCCAGGTGCCCAGAACTCGCGCTTTTACCGCGGTCGTCCGCCCTGTAACGACTGCGGGTTTTGTTCTGGCTACGGGTGTCCGAACAACTCGAAGGGGAGCCCAGCGGTAACGACCCTAAGGGAAGCTCTGCTCACCGGCCGCTGCCAGCTTCGGTACAATGCGCACGTTACGCGCCTCCTGCACAATGGCCGGGGACAGGTGACCGAGGTGGAATATGTCGACGACCGTGGCCAAGTGCAGCGCGCTACGGGGGATGTTTTTTTGCTCGCGGCCAGCGCCGTGGAAAGTGCTCGTCTTTGCCTCCTCTCTGACCTGGGCAACGAAAGCGGCTTGGTCGGCCGCTTCCTCATGTTCCACACGCAAAACATTGGCGTCGGGATTTATCGCCAGCGCTTTCACGGGGAGCGTGGCCGCTCGGTGACCCACGGTATTTCCGATTTACGTGGCGTGCAGGTGGGTGGCGATGAAATCGACCCCAGCATGCCGCTGGGCGGAATCGTAGAGTTTGGCACCAACTCCGGCGCCATTGCCGGAGCCCAAGCAGCCGTGCAAGCCTTCGAACTCGCGCGACTGCAAAATATCCCGGACCTTACATTGTGGCGGCTGATTCGAGCCAATGTGTTCCAAGCGCACATTGCTGTGGCCATCCAGCAAGCCGAGGATGCACCCTATTTTCACAACCGCGTAGACTTAGACCCTCGACTGAGAGACGTTTTCGGGCAACCTGTGCCCCGTATTACGTACCGGCTTGGCCAATTGGAACGAGCTGCACGCCAGTTTTACGGCCCACGACTCGTCGAGCTGCACCGCGCCGCCGGCGCAGAATACGGCTTTTTGGCCCCCTTGGACCGCCCGCCACAGTCGCGGCACGTGTTGGGTACACTCCGCATGGGCAACGACCCCAGAACTTCGGTGTGTGACCGATGGCAGAAATTCCACTCCGTCGATAACCTATACGCGGTCGACGGTAGCGTGTTCGTCACTTCCTCTGGCTACAACCCCACACTGACGATCATCGCACTCGCGCTCCGGGCCGCGGCACACTTGGTGTCCCCATCGTCGCCCGAAAGGGTTCTCGGCCTCGATCGGTCTCTTTTTTAGGTCAAGTTGAGCCAAGCCCAGCTTTTCCTCGTGCTCGTTGTCGGCTAGGTGCCGCGCATGCCGTCGAAGTTCTATTCCAATCCGCCGCCGCGAATTCTCGGGCACCGTGGAGCCGCCGGACTGGCACCAGAGAACACCTTGCCTTCTTTTGCTCTGGCCACGGCCCTTGGCGCAGACATTCTGGAGTTCGACCTCCATCCAACACGCGATGGGTACGTCGTTGTCATCCATGACGATACCGTCGATCGCACAACCGACGGCAGTGGTCTGGTGCGCGATCATAGCCTGGAACAACTCGAACGACTGGATGCAGGCTACCGGTTCTCCCGCGACGGGCGTGACTTCCCGTTTCGCGGGCACGGTGTCCAGATCCCCACGTTCGAAGCTGTGCTGAAACAGTTTCCGCAGGCAATTTGCAACGTGGAGATCAAGGAAAACGACCAAGCCTTGATCGACGAGGTCATTGGCATCCTTCGCCGTCTCGGGGCTACACAGCGTGTGCTTGTCGCGGCGGAAAAGGGCGAGGTTCTGCGTTGCGTCCGGCAGCGAGCACCGGAGATCACCACGAGTTTCTCCGCCGAAGACGTGGTGGAGTTCCTCGACCGGCTCCAGCGCGAGCGGTGGGAGGATTACACACCGCCGGGAATTGCGCTGCAGGTACCGCTAACGGTGGGCAACGTGGAACTGGTGCGACCGGATGTGATTGCCGCAGCGCATCGGCTTGGCCTCGAAGTCCATGCGTGGACCCTCAATGACCCCGTGGAGATGCGCCGCGTCTTGGATCTCGGGGTCGACGGGATCGTGTCGGACCTTCCTGGGCTCGCGCGAGTGGTTGCCCGTCAGTTTCGAGGCACCGAATTGTAAGGCGCTGCAAATCTAAGCGCTACGCAACAGCACGCCTGCGCTCACGAAGAAACATTCCTCCGGGAGCACGCGAAGGGTCACCAGCTCTGCTTCGCCGGCTGGCTCCACCGACTCCACTTGCCAGCCTGCCTGAGACAACCGTTCCTCTCCGGTACTGGTCTCATACCGGTAGCCAGCCGGGTAGAAGAAGGCTGCGCACAAAAGCGAGCCAGGTCGCAAATCCTCCAACGCCACGCACTCGAGCGTTGTGAGAAAGATCCCTTGTCGAGGCACGGCGCGAAACGATGCGCCGTTTTCCAAACGCACGCGCCAAACGCTGCCCGCAGGCTGAGCCACAACGTCGCGCATGAGCCGAAAACGTACCCTTCCGGTGGCGTCTCGGGTAAAAACAGGAATTTGCTTTCCCACCACCTTGCGAATTTCCATGGGGCCGTCGGGAGTTTCCACTAAGGTGTCCGCCGCCAAACCGCACACAAAGCTCATGCCCGCCGTCATACTGGAAGCCCCGCTTGTGGTCCACTGCTCAACCCCGCCGCTCACGCGCACCGGCGCGTTTTCGAGGGGACTTCATTTCCTGGCGATGGCCTTTCAGTCGCGACAAAAACTCGTCGACCGGCAACGTGTTCAGCACGTCTGCCGCCGTTGCCCAACCACGCCGTGCAGTGGCGATACCGAAATACAGGTAGTCTAGATGGTGCACGCTATGGGCATCGGTGTCGATCACCAGCTTGGCCCCTGCCTCCACTGCCTTGCGCACATGTTCGTCCCGAAGGTCTAACCGCTCCGGGTATCCATCGATCTCGAGCACCGTGCCCGTACGTACAGCCGCAGCGAAGATCTCGTCCATATCCACGTCGTACGGCTCCCGCTTGAGCAAGGCTCGCCCCGTGGGGTGAAACAAGATGTCGGCGTGAGGGTTTTCCATGGCTCGTACGATGCGCCGCGTTTGCTCCGCGCGGGGCAAGTGGAAGTACGAGTGCACGGCAATACCGACGACATCGAGCTGCGCCAAGGTGTCATCGTCAATGTCCAAACTGCCGTCGCGATCGATGTTCACTTCCGCGCCCTTGAGGATGCGAAACCCGCGTAACTTGCTGTTGAGCTGGTCGATGTAACGCATCTGCTCCCGCAGTTTGGCTGCGTCCAGCCCGACCATTGCCAGGGCGCGCGTGTGGTCGGTGATAGCAATGTACTCCCGCCCCAAGCGCCGCGCCGCCTCCACCATCTCTTCGATCGAGTGCGCCCCATCGGTCCAATTCGTTTGCACCTGCAAGTCGCCTCGCACTTGGCCGTACTCGATCAGCTTGGGCAACTTCCCCTCCCGCGCGGCCTCGATTTCACCTGTGTCTTCGCGCAGTTCCGGGGGAATGAACTGTAGCCCTAACGCTTCGTACACCTCCTCTTCGGTTTCCCCGGCAATGGCCCGATCGCCGCGAAACAGGCCGTATTCATTCAGCTTCAGGCCCTTATCCATTGCGATCCGCCGAAGCGCTACATTGTGCGCCTTGCTCCCCGTGAAGTAACTCAGTGCGGCGCCCCAACTTTCTGCCGGAACCACGCGCAAGTCCAAGTCCATCCCCATATGCAGCTTCACGCTCGACTTGGTGTGCCCTTTTCCGTGAACATATTGGACCTCAGGCATGTTGACGAAAAAGTCCATGACCGCATCTGGGTCGTCGGCAACAACCAGGAGATCCCCGTCGCCCACCGTCTCCTTGCAACGCCGGATCGAGCCGGCAATCGCAACCCGGCGAACTCCGCGCACGCGTTCCAGCCGAGCTTCGATTTCTCGTACCAGCGGCAGCACAGCACCCAGCAGAAACCGCCCTTGGCTACGCTTCAGGAACTCGATACCGCGCAAGATCTTTTGCTCGCTCTTTTCACCAAAGTGCGGCAGATTCCGAATTTTCCCCGCCCGCGCCGCCTCCTCCAGATCTTCGACCGTGCGTACTCCGAGTTTTTCGTACAACACCTTGATGTTTTTCGGGCCCAGACCTTCGATCGCTCCAAGCTGCGTCAGATCGACAGGAACCTTCGCGTGCAGTTCCTCGTAGTACGGCAGGCGACCCGTTCGCACGAGCGTAACGATCTTTTCCGCAATACTTTTGCCCACGCCCGGCAATTCCTCGATGGCACGCTCTCCCCCTTTTTCCAAGACCTCAGCAATCGGCTCCGACAGGCTTTCCACCGCGTACGCTGCCTTTTCGTACGCGCGTGGCTTGAACGGTACGTTCTCCATCTCCAGCAACATGGCGATCTCGCGTAGCACCCGTGCCACCTCGGCATTGGTTATCGCTCGCTTCGGCTTGCTCATGGCTCCCTACCTTCGCCTCCCCTTCTTTCGCATCGTTTCCGCCCTGGCAAGAGAGGTGAACTCTCGTCTTGACGCAGCGCGTTGCAATCGCTGCGCAGCGCGTTAAGATAGCGGACCGCATAGGAGGTGCGGTCATGGAAAGCACCCTCAGCAACATTCCTTTACTCTACACCGCCATCGACGAGACCGCGACGCTGATCTTGGAGCCATCGTTAGCCTGGGTTCTTCTTTTGATGGTCGTCGTGGTTGCCGGAGGGTTGCTCTGGCTACTCCAGCGCGAGTATCGCGCGAATCGGCCCGATCGGCACCCGCTCGGTCGGGGACCGATTCGGCACGGCTCGAGGGTAATGCCCAAAGGAGCCTGGAGGGCGTGGAGCGGTAGCCGCCCGTGAACCAGCAGGCGGAAGCCCGGCCCCCGAGTCATTGCCCTGCAAGGGGAGAATTTTCCTTTGCCGGCACTTTCTCTAAAGGACGCTCGTCGTGCAAGCGAGTGTCATCATTCCCACGTACAACCGTCGCCAGTGGGTCGGCGAGGCTGTGGCCTCGGTGCTCGGGCAGCGGGGCCTTGGCTCGGGCCGGGTGGAAACGATCGTTGTAGACGACGGCTCCACCGACGGCACTACAGAATATCTGCGGGATCGCTTCGGTCATGCGATCCGTCTCGTGGTGCACCAGCAGAATTCAGGAGTTGCCGTGGCCCGGAACACGGGCGCCGCGGTGGCGCGAGGCGAATGGATTGCCTTTCTCGACTCAGACGATCTCTGGCTGCCACAAAAACTCGCGCGCCACTTGGCTTTTGCCGAAGGTAACGGACACGCCATCAGCCAGACCAACGAACTCTGGCTCCGAAACGGGCGTTTCGTCAATCCTCGGCAGTACCACCGCAAGCAAGGAGGCGACATCTTTGTTGTGTCGCTCGAGCGCTGCATGATCAGTCCCTCGGCAGTCTTGATCCATCGTGAGCTGTGGAACCGGTACGGTGGCTTCGACCCGAGTTTGCCCGTCTGTGAGGATTACGATCTTTGGCTCCGGATCACCTGCGAGCAGGCGGTTGGGCTTCTCGAAGAGCCCCTGGTGATCAAGCGCGGAGGTCACTTCGACCAGCTTTCGCGAAGATTTTGGGGAATGGATCGGTTTCGGGTGGCAAGTATGGTGCGCCTGCTCCTTTCCGGCCGTTTGGCTGCCCAGCAGGCTCAGGCCCTGGTAGCAGTTCTGGAACGCAAGTGTACCATTTTGGCCAACGGTGCTGCCAAGCGGGGCCGCCCGGAAGAAGCCGAGCGCTACCGCGCGCTCATGGAAGAGGCCCGCCGTTACGCCGAACAACGCTGGCCTGGACTCCCTTTAGGAGGTGACCCACGATGAACTCGCAGCCGTTGCGCGACGCGATTCGGCATTATGCCACGGAGCGGCACTACCGACTGGAAACCCTCGAGCGCTGGCTGGGCCTCGGCGACGACGACGCCAGGGCGCTGTACCGGCTGGCAACGAGTTTGCGCCTTGGGGAAAACCAGCTCCGCGATTTGTGGCAGTGGGCTGCCGACATCGCGGTGCGGGAGCAAACCACACTAGCGGCAGTTTTGGAGGCACCCGAGATCACTGCGGCTCTCGAGGCCAAGTGGAGCCGAAACGATCGGCTGCAACGGGTCAAACATATTCTGCGGCGGCGGCGTTTCCCACAGCTTTGCCAGGCTGAAGACCGGGCGCGCTCGCTCATCGAAGCAGCTGCCCTACCCGCTTCGGTTGACCTTGCCTTACCACGGTTTTTCGAAGGCGAAGAAGTTGTCGTGACTTGTCGCGGGAAAACACCTGCAGAGTTGCAGGCAGCACTCCAGGCTGCTCTTCGCTGGACCAGCACCCAGGCATGTGCGGAATTGTTTGCTTTGCTAGGGGGTGAGGCGTGATTGCTTGGCAGCCTGAAGTGGTGTTCGTGGAACGCGGGCTGGAAAACAGCCGGATCTTGTCCAACGTGCGAGCCTACTACCCAAGCGTTCCGGTGCACGCCTTCGAGCCGCCATTACCCATGCCGCCAAAGGATTTTGCGGCGGCCAAGCGCCAACTCGTCATCCAACGTCACCGCGGCTCCTTTCTCCACCATTGTCCCGCCGGAACCACGGGCTTGGTTTGCTGCAACTACCTGGTCGTGCATCTCGGGGCCAACTGCCCGTTCGACTGCAGTTACTGCTTTTTGCAAGAGTACTTAGCGAACAGCCCTGCCTTGCGGCTGTTTGCCAACATCGAGGACGCTCTAGCGGAGGTGGCCGCTGTCTTGCGGCGCCACCCTCAGCGCCGCTTTCGCATCGGCACGGGGGAACTGATCGACAGCCTCGCGCTCGATCACCTGACCGAACACACCCGCACCCTGGTGCCGTTTTTCGCCGCGCAGAACAACGCGGTGCTGGAACTCAAGACGAAAAGCGCGAGTGTGGACGGCCTGCTCGCGTTACCTGCCAGCGAAAACGTGGTCGTTGCCTGGTCCGTAAACGCAGCGCGTGTGATCGAGGAAGAAGAGCCAGGCACAGCGCCGCTCGCTGCACGCATCGCCGCCGCCCGGCGGCTTCAAGATGCCGGCTACCGCGTTGCGTTTCACTTCGATCCTCTCATTGCACTGGAAGACTGGCCAAAAGCTTATCGCGAAGTGGTGGACTTGCTCTCTGCTTCGATCGACCCCCGGCGTGTTGCCTGGGTGAGCCTCGGGCACCTTCGGCTCAGCCCGGGGTTAAAGCGGGCCATGCGAGAGCGCGGCCGAGGCACGCGGCTACTTGCGGCGGAATTTGTACCAGGCCCAGACGGAAAAGAACGGGTTTGGCGCGGGCTTCGGTTACCGATGTACCGCAGCATCCTGCAATGGCTTGAATCGTGGGACCCGGATATCCCCCGCTACATTTGCATGGAACCAGCCGGCGTTTGGGAACGTACGTTTGGCGAAGCGCCAAGTGACCAAGAGGTCGCAGCGCGGCTGGTGGGCCGAGCCCCATGAAGAGGCTAAGACGGAGGGCGGCACCGCCCCCGAACGAGCGAGCCCGAGCCATCGGCGTGTTTGATTCCGGTATCGGGGGACTCACCGTGGTACAACAATTGGCCCGGCTCATGCCCCACGAAGACATTGTTTACCTCGGTGACACTGCACGCACACCTTACGGTACCAAGTCGCCAGAGACCATCTCACGATACGCGTTGGAAAACGCCGCGTTTCTTCTCGACAAAGGCATCAAACTTCTGGTGGTGGCTTGCAACAGCGTGTCTGCTGTGGCTCTCGGACTGCTGGAGCAGGAACTTCCCGTTCCAGTGATCGGGGTCATCGAGCCCGGCGCACGAGAGGCTGTTCGTCGAACCCGGAATGGAAAGGTAGGGGTAATTGGCACAGAGGCCACGATTGCCAGCGGTGCGTACACCCGAGCCCTAAAAAGTTTGGCGCCGGAACTTGAAATTTATACCCGCGCTTGCCCGCTGTTCGTTCCGCTCGCGGAGGAAGGTTGGGTCGACAATGAAGTCGCACGGGCGGCCGCACGGCGCTATTTAGCCAGTCTCGAGCGTAGCGGCATCGACACCTTGGTTCTCGGCTGCACTCACTATCCCTTGCTGGCACCGGTAATCGCCAAGGTGCTGGGACCCAAGGTTCAGTTGGTCGATTCGGCCGGTACAACAGCACAGGCAGTTCGTGGTTTGTTGCAGCGGCAAAAACTCCTCCGCAACAACGGCTCTGGCTCGCTCAGTTTTTTCGTCACCGATGCGCCGGAGCGCTTCATCAAGGTTGGCAGCTTGTTCCTCGGGCAGCCCGTGGAGTCGGCGGTTCGCCTGGAACGCTAAAACGGGGCACCGTGCACCGCCATCTGGAAGTTGCTACCTTTTGGCAGAATCATTTGTGTTCTCCCCTTTCGAGCAACGCTGATGCGCCGAGTAGTTCCTTCGATGCCCGAAGCCAGCCAATGCTTGCAGCTTGGGTCAGCGGTGCATAGACAAGATTGAGGCGAGACGCCGGAAAACTCATGCTGAATTTGCTGAAAAAAATCTTTGGCACAAAAAACGAACGCGAGCTCAAAAAGCTCTGGCCCATCGTCGAGCGCATTAACGCGCTCGAGGAGAGCGTGTCGCGTTTATCGAACGTCGAGCTGCGGGAGAAAACCGATGCCTTCCGCCGACACATCCAGGACAACACTGCACCCGAAAGGCGCGAACTGGACCGCCTCCTAGAACGGCAGCGGCAACTAGCCGATGCAGAAACCATCGAGGATCCAGACGAAGAAGAACGGCTACGCAACGAAATCGAGGCGGCCAAGAAGCGCCTACGCGAAGCGGAAGAAGCCGCGCTGCTCGAAATCTTGCCCGAAGCGTTTGCCTTGGTCCGGGAAGCGTCGAAGCGAAGCATCGGGCTGCGCCACTACGACGTGCAACTTCTGGGCGGCATTGTATTGCACCGCGGGGCCATCGCCGAAATGAAGACCGGCGAGGGCAAAACTCTCGTTGCCACGGCTCCCCTGTACCTGAACGCTCTCACCGGACGTGGATGCCACCTGGTTACAGTCAACGATTACTTGGCCCGACGCGATGTGCAATGGATGGGCCCCATTTACCACCTGCTCGGTGTTTCCGTTGCTTCCCTGGTGCACGAGGCGAGCTACCTGTATGACCCTTCGTACGTCACCCGCGATTATCGCTTTCTCGGTTTGCGTCCGATCGACCGGAAAGAAGCCTACCGGGCTGACATCACGTACGGTACGAACCACGAGTTCGGCTTCGACTACCTACGCGACAACATGAAGTTCAGCCTGGACGAATATGTCCAGCGGGAACTCAACTATGCGATCGTTGACGAAGTCGACAACATCCTGATCGACGAAGCACGCACCCCCCTGATCATTTCCGGCCCCTCCGAGGAATCCACGGAAAAGTACGAGCGGATCAACCGCATCATTCCGCGCCTGAAGCGAGGGGAACGAAAGGAAAAGAAGAGCCCGGACGAACGCCCCGAAGAGACCGGTGACTACTGGGTCGACGAAAAGGCGCGCACTGCGGTGCTTACCGAGCAAGGTATCGCCAAAGTGGAACGTATGCTCGGAATCACCAACCTTTACGATCCGCGCAACATCGATATCCTGCACCACGTCAATCAGGCCCTCAAGGCGCACGCGATTTTCAAGCGCGACGTCGACTACATCGTCAAGGATGGCCAGGTGATCATTGTCGACGAGTTCACCGGGCGCCTCATGCCCGGCCGGCGATGGTCGGATGGGCTCCATCAGGCGGTGGAAGCAAAGGAAGGTGTGCCCATCGAGCGGGAAAACCAAACGTTGGCCACCATCACCATCCAAAACTACTTCCGGATGTACAAGAAGCTTGCGGGCATGACGGGCACGGCGGACACCGAGGCCGTAGAGTTCAAGAAGATCTACAACCTCGACGTCATCGTCATCCCCCCGAACAAGCCGCTTATCCGGGTCGACTATCCCGACGTGGTCTACAAAACGGAGCGAGAAAAGTTCAATGCCGTCGTCGAACAGGTGGTGGAATGCCACGAACGCGGCCAACCGGTACTGGTGGGCACCGTGTCTGTGGAAAAGTCCGAGCGCTTATCCAAGCTCCTGAAGCAACGCGGCATCAAACACAATGTCTTGAACGCGGTGAACCACGAAGCCGAAGCGAACATCATCGCGCAGGCTGGCCGTTTCAAGGCGGTAACCATTGCCACCAACATGGCTGGCCGCGGAACCGACATCCTCTTAGGCGGCAATCCCGAGTTTCTCGCCCGAGCCGACATGGAAAACGAGTGGTTGCAGCGCGCACAGGGGCTACCCCAAGCCGGCCAGCGCTATGAGGACGTGCTGCAGAAGCTTCGGGATACCTACGACGAAGCGGTGGAGCGGGCGCGCAAGCAATACGAACCCTTGTGGAAGCCGTTCGAAGAAAAACAAGCCGACGCCTTGCACCGCCTCACGGAAGCACACCGTGCCTACCTCGAAGCCCGCTTTTGGAAAGAGCGCCATGCCTTCCTTGGCTCCGTAGCCCAGTGGGAAACGGAGCCATCGGCAGACCACGCACGGGCGTGTGTTGCCCAAGTGCACGCGTACGCGGAGGCTTTACAAGAGATCGATCGGGTGTGCGGACCATTCTTCGATGAAGAAGGTCAGCGCCGGTTCCTTCGCAGCCTGGAAGAGCTGCGCGCCGCGTTGGAGGAAACACAGCAAGACGGGGCTGCGAACGGCCGCCGGGTGCAAACCGCGCTTGCGCAATTCGAACGTGCCCGAGCTGACTACGAGCGCGCCATTCAAAAGGCCCTGTCCAAAGAGGAGGACGATGGCAGCAACTTCGAGGAAGCACGCCGCCTTTACGAAGAAACTGAACGGGAGTTTCGCGAGGCCGAAGCCGCTTACCTCGAGCACCGCAAGCCGTACGAGGAGGCGGTAAGCAAGGCCCAACAAGAATACGAGGAGATGCGACGGAAGTACACCAAGGTGGTGGAAGACGTACGCGAGGAAATGGAGAAATCCCCGGATACGCTGCGGACTCGCTATGAACAAATCCTCGCCCACTACCAAAAGGTCTGTGCCGAGGAACGAGAGAAGGTGGTGGCGGCCGGAGGGCTCATGATCATCGGCACAGAGCGCCACGAAAGCCGGCGCATCGACAATCAGCTTCGCGGGCGCGCTGGCCGACAGGGCGATCCCGGTGCGTCGCGCTTCTTCTTGTCCTTGGAAGACGACCTCCTGCGCATTTTCGGCGCAGATCGGATCCAGGGTCTCATGACGCGCCTTGGCATGGAAGAAGGCGAGCCAATCGAACATCGCCTCATCTCCCGGGCCGTGGCCAATGCCCAGTCCAAGGTGGAGGCCCACAATTTCGATATCCGCAAGCACCTCATCGAGTACGACGACGTGATGAATCAGCAGCGAGAGATCATCTACGGTCGGCGTCGGGAGATTCTTGCGCGGCAGAACCTCAAGCGGGACATTCTGGAGATGGCCGACAACGTCGTTGCCGAACTGGTTGAGCAATACGCCGACAGAGACGCTCCGCCACGCGAATGGGACTGGCAAGCCATCGAAGACACCATGTTCAAAGTGTTTGCTTTTCGCCCCGCTTTCTCCGCCGAGGAGCGCGAGCACCTCTCGCACGACGAGCTGGAGCGCAAGCTGGCCGAGGCAGTGCACCAACATTACGAAGCCAAGGAGCGTCTGTTCACGCCGCCGGTTCTCCGCCATCTGGAAAAGATCGTACTTCTGCAAACGTTGGACACACTCTGGAAAGACCACCTGCTTTCCATGGATCACCTAAAAGAGGGCATTGGCCTTCGCGGCTATGCCCAGCAAAACCCGCTGCAGGTGTACAAAAAGGAAGCGTTCGAGCTCTTCGAAAACTTGATGGCACAGTTCGAACGCGACGTAGTCGAGAAAATTTTCACCGTACAAATCGCTCGCGAGGAAGACGTGGAACAGCTCGAACGGCAACGGCGCCCGCACCCAGCACGCATGGTCATGAGCGGCGGCGGCATGGCGCAGCCAGTCGCAGCCTCAGGCCGCCGTGCCGCAGCTGTGGCAGCGTCGCCGTCCCCCGCCAAGATCGGGCGCAACGATCCTTGCCCCTGCGGCAGCGGGAAGAAGTACAAGAAGTGTCACGGGGCCTGACCATTGCGGGTACTGCCACGGACAAAACAAAGCCGCCCAATTCAGGCTAGCCTCGGTTGGAGCAGTTGATGCGCGTCGAACTCCCGGAGCAACCCGTTCGGATCGCGGGCTTTCAGTTTGCCGGTGTCGCCGCCGGGATCAAGGAAAGCGGGAGACCTGACGTAGCGGTGATCTACGCCGACCCTGCGGCCAAAGCCGCAGCGGCCTTCACCACCAATCTCGTGCAAGCCGCACCTGTACTGGTGGCACGGGAGCATGCCCGATCGGGAGAGTTGCGTGCCATCGTTGTCAACAGCGGGAACGCCAACGCCTTTACCGGCAGTGCCGGAGTAAAGGCTGCCCGAACGATGTGTCGGCTCGTCGCGCGGGAGTTAGGGGTCTCGCCGCGACAAGTTCTACCCTGCTCTACCGGGCGGATTGGTGTCCCGCTCCCAATGGCACGCATCGAGTCCGGCATCCGCGCGGCATGTCGGGAACTCGCCGCGGAGGGCTTCCACCAGGCTTTAGCTGCGATCATGACCACCGACGCGTTTCCCAAGTTTGCCCTGCGCACGCTCACGATCGACGGGACTGACGTCACCATTGCCGGCATGGCCAAGGGCGCCGGCATGATCGCGCCCCGGCTTTCCATCGTTCCCCACGCCACCTTGCTTGCCTTTTTGTTCACCGATGCGCCGCTCACTTCCGCTGCCCTAACCGCGACCCTGCGCCTCGCCCTTCCTCGGTCGTTTAACGCCATTGTCGTCGATGGAGATACCAGCACCAACGATACGGTGGTCTTCCTCGCCAGTGGGCTCGCGCCCCTGCCGCCAATGACCACGCGCTCCCGATCCTTTTCCCTCTTCGTCGAGGGAGCCCAAGCGGTCATGCAGGAGTTAGCTCGCTTGGTAGTGCGGGATGGCGAGGGCGCAACCCGTGTGGTCGACATCACGGTGCGTGGCGCCCGTACGCCGGCTGAGGCGGCACGAGCGGCGGACGCGATTGCTCGTTCTCCGCTCTGCAAAGCAGCATTTCATGGCGCCGACCCGTACATGGGCCGTGTGGTGTGTGCACTGGGCTACAGTGGTGCTCACTTCGATCCTCAGCGGCTGCGCATTTACCTTGACGACCTTCTCGTGGTGGACAAGGGTGTCGAGCTCGTCCGCGAAGTGGAGGGACAAGCCGAAGCTCTTGTTCGTCGTCCGGAGTTCCGCCTCACGGTTGACCTTCGCGCCGGCTCGGCCGAGGCGTTTCGCATTTGCTCAGACCTGACCGAAGACTACGTTCGCTTCAACTCCGCATACCGCACGTGATTTGCCGAACCGTAGGCCTCACGCCTCCGGCGGTGCCTCGATGCTCGGGCCGATGCCGCGGCTGCAGGGCTCCCGCCGCCGTTGTTCCTCTGCGTCTGTGGGCTGTGAAACCAGGGTAGCAATGATGGAGATATCCCACCAAACTCGGAACCACTTCCCACGGTCAGTTCACCCTCGCAGGCGAAGTGCCACGGAATCGAGCAGCGGTCGTCGGCCAGGCACGCGGGAGCAGGAGCTGCACTGCCCCAGTGCTCCAGCGCGCGTGTCAGCACGTGGGAAACTCCATCGTACCGCCGCACACCCGCACCCAGCGGCACCACCCGCCTACGGCCGAATCTCCACTGGTGTGCCGTCGTCCACCGCCCGCCAAATTTCCTCGATCTCGCGATTCGTTACAGCGATGCAACCATGCGTGCGACCAACGAGCCAGTGGAGCCTGCCGAGCCACGCTACCCGCCTTCCAAGGCCGTGGATCATAATGTTGCCACCCGGTGAAACACCCGCGGCCCGCGCCCGAGCTCGATCTGCTTCGTTCGGATACGAGATGTGCAGCGAGAGGTGAAATTTGCTCTTCGGGTTACGCCAGTCGATGTAGTACGTGCCTTCAGGAGTACGGCCATCACCTTCGCGGAGCTTGTGCCCCCGCGGGTCTCGCCCTATGGCCACTCTGTAGGCCTTCAGCGTCTTATCCCCACGGAGCAACAGCAATCGTCGTTGGCTCTTTAACACCACGATCTTGTCCGCCTTCACCCCAGGTTCGAGCGGGCGATCTGGCCACATCACCCACGCCACGGCGAGAACGAAGAAGGCGGGTAAAGCCAAGAGAATACCCCACGCCAAAACACGCCAAATCGATCTGCCGAATCTCGGTCTCATACCAGCTCCTTACCCAACGACCCAAGAGCCCAGGCGGCCACGGCTCCGGCACCCACACCTCCGCAGCCCACGGGGACTTTCGATCACGACGGCATGGAAGCAACGGGAAGCGTTAGTGCGGGACAAAGCGAAGGGGTTCGAGCTACCCGCCCCGCAGCGTGCAGAGTTGTGCTGGAAACAACCGCCCCGTTTGAACCAAAGCCGATAACGGCACGCATCACATGCGCACGTGTCCCCCACGATTACGACCCCCGCCGACCAAGCTCGCATTGAGCATACCCCCTAAGTTCATCGCGCTTGCTCCTGCCCCGGTGACTCGGCGCGGCGATTACCAGGTTCGTGGTGTTCTTGCAAGACGACGTCCGCGACCAAAAGCAGGTAGGCGTGTGTCGGGATGTGGCTCGAGCCGGCAAGACGCCGGCGCTCCGGATCCCACCGCGCGGGTACAGACGGGCCAAAGAATACGTCCCCGCTCACCGTCACCTGGCCAGCGGACCGGCGCGCACAGAAGCACGGCTTCATGCCTGCGCGTACCGCAGCCTCACGGATCCATCCGACACCAGCTTTACCATGGCGCCACCGCAGTGCTCATGCGGCCGTGTGGACTTGCGATATTCACCATACCGTAAGCCAGGAAGGGGACGGTCGGCACCGGTATCTCGCACTACAGAGTTGCACTGTCGTTGCACGCTGTAGCGCGCCGCAGCAAATCTGACCGCCCTCCGAGCAAGCGCGGACTTCTCTCCCACAACGGGCCGCGCAGCGCCACGCACCGAATCCGGGCGCAAACTACGGTCTTCGGCGCCGGGTCCCACCGCGTTCGCAGCCCCACCCGCGCCGTGTTCCGCGGACCTCCCTACCCACAAATCCCTCTTCGCTCCCCTTCGCCTACGTGATAGCTGTTGCCCAGGTTCTCTCTCCGGTGGAGGGCTTATGCAAACAGCCAGATACTTTTGGCTCGCCTTGGTGGCAGCTCCGCATGTGGCGTTGGGCGTCGAAACCTGCGCCAGCGCCTCGGCAAAATATGTTTCTGCCGTAATCTTGGCGGCGCGCAACTGTTTGGTCCGGCAACTGCCTCAGGGAAGAAGCTGTACCCCGAACAATCGAATTCCTAACCTGAGGGCCCAGCGCGTACAAAGCTTTTGCCCAAACGATACTTTACCACGGCTCGTTTGCACCGCGCGGCAGGCATTGCTGCCAACGGGGCTTCCCTACGCCTCGCTTTCGGGAAGCGGCTTCACGCATGTCTGTACGGGTGCCGCTTGTGGCAACGGTGTGCTCGAGCCCGGGGAACAATGTGACGACGGAAACACAACGGGCGGCGACAATTGCTCCCCAACGTGCCAGATCGAAGGTGGCGCGTGCAACGACATCTGTGCTGGCGTGGTACCCGTTTCCGGCACGGCGATCCGGGCAGAGCGCATTGCTAGTGGCCTCAGCCGACCGCTTTTCGTTACCGCGCCGCCGAGAGACGTGAGTCGAATTTTTATTGTCGAGAAGACTGGCCGCATCCGCATCCTCAAGTGGGGCGCTCTGCTCCCCACGGCATTTTTGGATGTGGCAGCGCTGGTTTCGAGCGGTAGTGAGCAGGGATTACTGGGATTGGCGTTTCACCCGCAGTATGCCGACAATGGCCGTTTTTTCATCAATTACACCGACACCAGCGGCAACACCGTGATTGCCGAGTACCGCGTTTCCGCAAACCCGGACGTCGCCGATGCAACCTCGGCGCAGGTCGTGTTACAGGTGCCCCAGCCTTACGCCAACCACAACGGCGGCCATCTTGCTTTTGGTCCCGACGGCTATCTTTACATCGGCCTGGGCGACGGTGGAAGTGCAGGAGATCCACTAGGCAACGGCCAGAATCCTTCTACGCTGCTCGGCAAAATGCTTCGCATCGACGTGGACCGTGGAGCACCGTACTCGGTGCCACCGACCAACCCGTTTGTCGGTTCTGACCCGCCCTTGGACGAGATTTGGGCTCTCGGTTTGCGGAACCCCTGGCGTTACAGCTTTGACCGCGTAACCGGCGACCTTTACATCGCTGACGTCGGCCAAAATCGCTACGAGGAAATCAATTTCCAGCCGGCCTCGTCGAGCGGAGGGGAGAACTACGGCTGGAACATCGTCGAAGGGAATGGCCACTGCTACCCGTCGGGTAGCTCTTGCAACCAAACCGGCCTGACCCAGCCCATTCACGAATATGACCACTCCCAAGGCTGCTCCGTAACCGGTGGTTACGTCTATCGCGGGTGTAAGATGCCGGACCTGCGCGGTACGTATTTTTACGGTGACTTTTGTTCTGCTTTCGTCCGTTCCTTTCGCGTCGTCGGCGGCTCCGCGGTCGATCACCAAGACCGCACAGCTGAGCTGGAAAGCAGCGGTGTATCCATCGATCAAATTGCTTCGTTTGGCGAGGATGCCCGCGGCGAGCTCTACATCGCCGACCTGGGCGGCGAAGTTTTCAAAATCGTCCCCGCCTCGCCGTGAGGACGCCGTGTTCTTGGTCAGAGTTGCACTCGGTAGAGTCGCAGTGCATTCCCGATCACCGATACGGAACTAAAGCTCATCGCCGCAGCTGCAATCATCGGATTGAGCAAGATTCCCCAGAACGGATACAACACACCAGCAGCAATCGGGATCGCGGCTGCATTGTAGAAAAATGCCAGAAATAAATTCTCCCGCACATTCCGCATGGTGGCGCGGCTCAATCGCCGAGCGCGAAGCACACCGCGCAAATCGCCATGCAGTAACGTGACACTGGCGCTGGCCATAGCAATATCCGTCCCCGTGGCAACGGCAAGTCCCACGTCCGCACGCGCCAGTGCCGGGGCGTCGTTGATCCCGTCGCCCACCATTGCCACCACATGTCCCTTGCGGCGGTATTCGTCAACCCATCGTGCCTTTTCCGCTGGCGAGACCTCGGCCACAAAGTCGTCGATTCCCAAAGTTTCAGCCGCTCGTTGAGCGGCGCGGCGGTGATCGCCTGTCAGCATCACGACCTGCAACCCTTCTTCTTTCAGCGCTCGCACCACCGCTGGTGCAGATTCCCGAAGCGGGTCCATAATTCCAATCGTGCCAGCCGCCACGCCATCGAACGCAACCACCACGGCTGTCGCCCCAGTTTCCTGTAGGTTTTCACACGCAGCCTTTACCGGAGCAAGGTCGATTCCTCGCTCTTCGAGGAATGCCGGCGAACCAGCCACCACTTGCCTTCCCAACACACGACCTTCGACACCGCCCCCGGGCTCCACTTGTAGGTCCGTGGGGCTAACCAGTTGCATCATCCGCTCGCGGGCTGCTTCGGTAATGGCCTTGGCTAATGGATGCTCGCTTGCTTGCTCCAGGCTAGCCGCGTGTTGCAGTACTTCGTCTGCCGACCACCGTTCCGCAGGAAACACCCCCGTGACCCGTGGCTTCCCAGCGGTCAAGGTTCCTGTTTTATCTACCAGCAACACGTCGACGCGCTCGAGCACCTCCAGTGCTTCTGCGTTCTTGATCAAGATTCCTGCCTGCGCGCCGCGCCCTGTAGCCACCATGATCGACATAGGTGTCGCCAGACCCAAAGCGCAGGGACAAGCGATAATGAGCACCGCTACGGCACTCACGACCGCGTGAGCCACCGCAGGCTCCGGGCCCAACGCGAGCCACGCAACGAAGGTGACGGCAGCCACACCGAGTACGGCAAACACGAAGACACCGGACACTCGGTCTGCGAGCCGTTGAATCCGTGGCCGGGTGCGCTGCGCTTCTTGAACAAGCCGCACGATTTGCGCCAACACCGTAGCTGCGCCCACCTGCTCGACCCGCATCAAGACGGCCCCGCTCCCGTTGAGCGTGCCTCCAACCACTCGCGCCCCAACTGTCTTCTCCACCGGCAGCGACTCTCCGGTGAGCATGGATTCGTCGACCACGGTCTTGCCTTCGATGACTACCCCGTCCACTGGGATTTTTGCTCCGGGACGGACGCGCAAGATATCGCCAACCGTTACTTCGCTCACGGGCACTTCGCGCTCCACTCCGTCGGGGTCAACGCGCACTGCAGTTGCAGGCATCAGCGCCAGCAGCGCGCGGAGTGCCGCACCGGTGCGCCGTCGGGCGCGGACCTCCAGCACCTGGCCGACCAGTACCAACACCACAATACCCGCCGCGGCCTCGAAATATACTGGGGCATGCCCTCCGTGTGTGGCCCAAATCTCCGGTAAGAGTCCGGGAAGCGCCGTCACGATTACGCTGTAAACCCACGCAGCGAGCACACCGAGCCCGATCAGCGTGAACATGTTGGGCGAACGCGCCCAAACGGAGAGCCAAGCACGTTCCAGAAACGGCCAACCCGCGTACCACACCACCGGCGTGGCCAGAGCAAGCTCGATCCAGGGCTGAACCTCCGCCCCCCAAGGCCACATGCCGGGGGCATGAAACAGCATGGGCGCCATGGCCAAAGTCAGAAGCGGAACGGTGAGCACAGCTCCCAGCAACAGGCGCCGCTCCAAGTCGCGCAACTCGGAATCCTCTTCTTGCACCGCGCCCGCCACCGGCTCCAAAGCCATGCCGCACAACGGACAAATCCCGGGTTGCGGCTGACGCACCTCGGGGTGCATGGGGCAGGTATACTCCGCAGCCGAGTCCGCTATTGGGTGCGCAACTTCCTGCCCAGCAAATCGCTCTCGGCACCGTACACTGCAAAACCAGTGTTCTTGCCCACCACTCTGGATGCTCCCACCCGCTGCGCGACCGCGGAGCACCCGCATCCCGCACACCGGGTCCGTCGCGAACAAATACGACTCGGGCGATGTCATAAACCGCTCGCGGCACCTTGGGCTACAAAACCCAAAGCGCGCTCCCTGCCACACCGCCTCGCCGCCCTTGGGCCTGCCGGGGTCTACCTTCATCCCGCAAACAGGGTCGACTCCGTGCCAGTGATCCCACTGGGATTCTGTGTGTGCCATTCTCACCTCACTTTCACCCTGCAGTCGTGCTCGGCTACGACGCAGGCAAATGGCGTCGGCGCGCCAGGTAGAAAACCACCGGGTAAACGAGCAGCTCCATGACAAAACTCACCCCGATGCCGCCAACGAGCGGAGCTACCAATCGTCGGGTTACCTCGGCCCCCGTTCCCGTGGCCCACAGCAAGGGCATGAGCGCCAAGAGGTCCGTCGCCACCGTCATGAATTTTGGCCGAATTCGTTGCACGGCCCCGGCATGAATGGCCTCGAGAAGATCCCCACGGGTACGAAGCATGCCGGCCTCCCGGCGTTGCCGATAAGCATTCTCCAAGTACAAGAGCATGATTTGGCCCGTTTCGGCATCGATGCCCAACAGGGCGATCACGCCCACCCACACAGCTAAACTCAGGTTATAGTCCAGTAGCCACAACAGCCAAAACGCGCCGACCAAACTAAACGGGACGGCCAACAACACCACACCAACGCGAAACCAACTTCCATTGGCCACGTAGAGCAGCACGACAACCACGAGCAAGGTGAGAGGGACCACCACCATGAGGCGCTGGTTAGCCTTCTCGAGATATTCAAAGCGGCCCGACCACACCCGGCTGTAGCCTGGGGGCAGTGGAACTTCCTCGGCAATCACTTGCTTCGCCTCGCGCACGTAGCCGCCAAGATCGCGCCCAGCGATGTCGACGTAGACCCACGCCGTGCGCTGAGCATTCTCACTGCGGATCATCGGAGGTCCGGGCCGCACGGCAAAGGTTACGAGTTGCCCTAAAGGCACGGCCTCGCCGGTTGGAGTTCTCACCAGAATTTGCCGCAACCCCTCGGGATCTTCGCGCAACTCGCGAGCGTACCGGATCGCGATCGGATAACGTTCGAGTCCGTTGACGATCGTACTGATTTCCCTTCCGCCTATCGCCGTCTGGATCACATCCTGAACGTCGCCAACCGTCAGCCCGTAACGCGCTGCCTCCTCGCGGTTCACATCGATATCCAAGTAGTAGCCCCCCACGGTACGGTCTGGGTAAGCACTCAATGTACCTGGTACCCTCTCTTGCAACGCCACTGCCGTTCGCTCCGCGAGGTCGCTTAAAACGGCAAGGTCGGCGCCGAGAATTTTCACGCCCACGGGAGTTTTGATGCCCGTGGTCAGCATGTTGATGCGGTTTTCGATGGGATAGGGCCACGCATTGGCCACCCCGGGGAAATGAACAACGTCGTTGAGTCCGGGATGACGTGTACCATCGGCATCGACCCAACCGAGTTTTAGTTCCTCCGTCGTAATCTTCCGCTGCTCGGGCCAAAACGAAGCAGTGAGCGGCCATTTCAGCCACCATGGCCAGTCGCTGAAAAAGTACTGGACCGAGCGCTTGCGCCACCGATCCGGATCAGTGTGCAACTGCACCACCGTTTCTACCATCGACAAGGGTGCGGGATCCGTTGCGGTTTCCGCACGCCCGATTTTCCCGTGGACCGTTCGCACTTCGGGAAACAACTTCAACAGCTTGTCTGTCTGCTGGAGTAACTCGCGGCTCTTCGTTACATTCACGCTGGGGTCCGTGGTGGGCATGTAGAGGAGATCGCCCTCATCCAATGCCGGCATGAACTCCTCGCCCAGGCGGCTGAACGGGTAAAGGGCAGAAGCACCGACCAGAAGCACGATCGCTACCGTGAGCCATGGATATCGAAGCGCGGCCCAGAAAGCCGGCTCGTACAGCCGAACCAACAAGCGATTGAAAGGATTGTGTTCTTCTGGCTGCACTCTCCCGCGGATCAGCCACACCATCAACACGGGCACCAGGGTAACGCCCAAAATCGACCCGGCGGCCATGGCAAAGGTCTTGGTGTAAGCTAACGGCTTGAAGAGCCGACCCGACTGTTCGCCCAGCGTAAAGATGGGAAGGAAGGAAAGGGTGATAATGAGCAGGGAAAAGAACAAGCTGGGCCCAACCTCTACCGCAGCCTCCAACACGACGTCGATTCGGGAGCGGGGCTCGCCCCCCGCAGCCACACGTTGTGCCTCCATGTGCAAGTGACGGTGCGCGTTCTCCACCATGACAATGGCCGAATCCACCATCACGCCAATCGCCAGTGCCAACCCCCCCAAGCTCATGATGTTGGCATTGATACCAAGGAGCTGCATCACGCTGAGGGAAGCGAGCAGGCCAAGCGGCAGCACGAGCACCACCACAAGGGCACTGCGCAAGTGAAGCAAAAACAACAGGCACACAACGACCACGACGGCCAACTCCTCGATCAGCGCCTCGCGCAGTGTGTCCACCGCGCGTTCGATCAACGCAGAACGGTCGTACGTGATGACCACGAACACTCCGGGCGGTAGCCCTTCCTCGAGCTCGAATAGCCGCTCCTTCGCGTCGCGAATCACCTTGTACGCATTCTCGCCGAAACGAGCCACCACAACGCCACCAGCCAGCTCGCCCCGGCCGTTGTACTCCCCAACGCCACGGCGCATTTCGCCGGCAACCTCTATGGTGGCCACTTGTCTCAGGAGGATGGGAACCCCGTTGTTCCCTCGACCAACCACGGCGTTGCCCAGGTCGTCGAGCTGACCCAAGCGAATGTAGCCACGGCTTCGCACCATGTACTCGTGCTCGGCCCGCTCCACCACCGCACCGCCGACGTCGTTGTTGGAACGCTCGACCGCGCGCACGATATCGTCAAGCGCCACGCCGTAGGCATGCAAGACGTGGGGGTCCAAAACCACTCGCACCTCCCGCACAAAACCACCGATCGATGCTACCTCCGATACACCCTCGACCGCCGCGAGCGGGTAACGCAAAAACCAGTCCTGGAGACTACGTAAGTCGGCAAGATCCTGCTCAGCGGCAACCAATGGAGTCCCGTCCAACGGGCAAGTGCCCGGTTCTTCGAAGCCGCGCACCCTCTGGAGTTTCTCACGGCGCTCGGTGGGCGCCTCGTCGAGTTTTGCGTACCAACGGTCTTGTTCTTCATCCCGCCAGATCCCACGTGGGTGTTGGGGGCAGTACCAACCCGGAAACAGCACATACTGGAGGACCCACCCCACGCCGGTCGCATCGGGGCCGAGTTTCGGTTCCACGCCACGGGGTAACCGATCACGGGCGTAGTTCAGGTATTCGAGGACCCGACTGCGTGCCCAATAAAGGTCCGTACCATCCTCGAACAGCACATACACAAAGGAGAGCCCGAACATGCTGATGCCGCGGACGGTCGTCGATCCAGGTACCGACAACATGGCAGTGGCCAGCGGATAGGTCACTTGATCCTCGACCACGGTCGGGTTTTGTCCCGGATACTCGCTCACCACGATTACCTGAACGTCGGAAAGGTCGGGAATGGCATCGAGCCGAAGATTCTTGGCACTCCAAATGCCCAACAACGCCAAGCCGATGCCCAGCAGTGCAACCAACGAGCGGTTGCGCACGCTCCACTCAATGACTGTGGCTACCATGTCCGGCTCCCTCCGCTCCGCGCCCTACGAATTTGCGCACCGCTTCGCGCAAGCGACTTTCCGCATCGAGTAAGAACTGGCCGCTCACGACCACTTTTTCTCCCGGAGCAAGTCCGCTGACGACACTAACGACACCGTCAGCCCCTGCGGGCCCTGTTTCCACAACTCGAGGCTCAAAGTGCCCTGGATCCGTGGCGACGAAAGCTAGCTTGCGCTCGCCAGTTTCGATGACGGCCTCTCGCGGAACGAGGATCGCGTCCGCGGCAATCTCACCCGAAATCACAACGGTGGCAGCCATGCCCAAGCGCAATAGACCCTCGTCGTTGGGCAACTCGCTGCGCACAACCACCGTGCGCGCTGGTGTCTCGACATGAGGGTGAACAAAGGCAACTCGACCGCGAAACACACGCCCCGGAAGCCCTACGACGCGCGCTTCGATCTCTTGACCGATGCGGACAAATGGCAGGTCCTGCTCGTATACCTGCGCATCGAGCCACATTCGCGAACGGTCGTTTAACCGCAGGATTGCCTGTCCTGGCTCAACCCGGACACCTTCGTTGACGAGCTTCTCCACGACATGCGCGGTATAGGGAGCAGGAAACGTCACGGTGCTTGGCGGCTCCCGCAGCCGCGAAAAGGAATCGATCTGGGCCTCGTCGAGCCCGAGTTGCGCTAGCTTGCGCCGCGTGGCCGCACGAAGCCCCTCGTTCGCTGCGCCGGTTTGATGAACCGCAATCCACTCCCCAATGGCAGTTTGTAACTCCGGGCTATACAGATCCAGTACCGGCGCCCCCTTGGCCAGGTGCATGCCGCTGTAATTCGCATGCAAGCGGACGATCCAGCCTCCCACACGGAGGCTGAGCTCCCGCAAGGTGGCCTCAGGCTCGCGCACTTCGGCATATGCCCTGACGCTTGCGCGCAATGGACCACGACGCACCTCTGCCAGGCGCACCCCCATGTTTTGCTCCAGCCGCGGGTCGATCACAATGACCTGCCCCGCAACGACCTCGTCTTCATAGACCGGAACCAAGTCCATCCCCATCGGGCTCTTGCCTGGTCGGTCCGAGATGTACGGGGGGCTCATCATCGGATCCCACCAGTACTTGACCTTGCGTCCTGGAGCTTGGGTGGCCTCAGCCGCCGCTGCCTTCCGAGGGCTCAAAGGCGTCAGTTGCATGCCGCAAATCGGGCAACTTCCGGGTTCTTCCCGGATCACTTGGGGGTGCATCGAGCAAGTCCACAACGTGCGCTCCTCGCCCGTCGGCGTTGGCCCTGCAGTGGAGGGCTCAGCCGCATACAGGGCTGCGCCTGCAAAAATGGAACAAACAAAGCCAGCAAGGAGTAGCGCTTGCGCGAAAATTACCACGCACCCACTCAACGCGGCATGAAAACCGTTACTTCCTTTTGCGTTCTCAGCAGAGTCAACGAGCCACATCTTCCTGCTCTCCTTTCGCCACCGGCAACCATTCGTCGTCTTGGCCAAGCAGCACAGCCAGGCGCACTAGTTGCTGCTCTCGCAAGGCGGTCAGCTCGGTGAGCACCGCTTCCGCCTCGAGGCGCGCGGTCGCAGCTCGAGCCCACGCCGCTAGGGGTTGGGCTCCGGCCTCGTAAGCGCGCTTCAGACTCTGGGAGCTCAGTTCCCAGTTCGGCAGCAGGGACCCAGCCCACAATTGCCGCTCGCGGTCTAGATTTTCCAGGACCACCAGCGTAGCTGCCACTTCGCTTTGTCGGTCATGCTCAGCTTGCTGCAGCATCGACTGGCTCGCTGCCAGTAAAGCCTTGGCCACTGCCACCTGTGCCTGCAGTTTCCGCCAAGTCAGCGGCAGGACCAGGGCGGCACCGAATGCTTGGCTCATACTGCCCGTGAAGGCTGCCATCGGGTTGATGTCCGGCAAAAACTGCAGGCGGGCAAGAGCCAGCGCCTGTTCCCGAGCTGCAACCTCAGCGTTGAGGGCGGCCAGTTCAGGGTTCAAAGAGCGCAAGCGCGCTCGTAGCTCCTGCACCCTAGGCGGCCACTCGGACGAACTTGGCACGCTGGCCGGCGGCTGCAGATTGGCCTCTGGGGGACGGCCGAGCAGCCCGTTGAGTTCACGGCGCAGTGCTTCTGCCTCGGCAGAAAGATTGAAGGATTCGTTCGTCGCCTCGATCCGCGCGTTGGTGATTTCCAACAACTCGGCCTGCGTCTGCCCTCCAGCCGCAAACGCAGCTCCTGCACTTTCTTCGACGCGTTGCAGCCACTGCGCGCGCTCGCGGGCCAACTTGGACCTCTGGTTCGCGGAAACCCAAGCGAAAAATCGCTGAGCAATTTGCTCTCGCAATGCGAGCCGCTGTGCATGGAACTCCGCCTCTGCACGACGTGCTTCCTCTAAGGCCACCCGCGCTGCACCGGAAACCTTGAATGGGAGGGCCAGGTTGGTCATCGGATCGTTGCCAATGCTCCAGGTCAGGTCGTTCCAACCGAAGCCACCATCCCCGAACATCGCTTCCAAAGCGAGGTGGAGATTCGTGTTGGGATAGCCTGCTTGATCGCGAACCCGGTCAACGGCAGCCACCCATTGATGCAGCGCCGCCTGCACCGTGCCGTTGGTCCGCCATGCGTAACGCACCAAGGTTTCCAAGTCGGCTTCGCCGTCCAGTAATGGAAGGGGACGCTCCGAAAGCGGCTGCAAATATCGTTGGGCCACCTCACGACTACGGTCTTGCTGTTCCTGGAAACCGCGGGGCAACAGCGAACACCCGAAAAACGAACCAAACGCCAACAAGATGAAGCACAACGCTCCGAAGAGCATAGACACACTCCTTTCGTCCGTAAGCGTTTCCTCGACGGCATCCGAACAGTGGTGCCGCCGATCTCCTGGGCACACTACGCCTGTGGCGTCGTTAGGAGTGTGTCACAGCAGCAAACGCACGCGCTGTAAGACAGGCGTTGTTCGCGTGGCCGAAACTGTGGCCACAAGAATACGGGACGGGTTTGGCCCGAGGTCGGATTCGGCACCGATGGTTGTGCTCTGAGCCACCCGCGATTGGCCTCGTTCGAGCAATGACGAGCCAGGGTTTGCACTCGGATGCTCGCGCCCACAACAGCAGCTTGCTTTCCATTGCGGCGCGGTACAGCATTCGTGCGTTCGCCGCACCGTGCTGGCTCGGTGGCACTCATCCCCGGCGCACAGCCGAAGGGGCGATGCGCCAACAATCAGCACAACCATTAGCCACGCTGCGGCAGCCAAACGCAACACGATAACTAGCCTATGGGAAAGCGCCGGTCTCCGTCAAGTGCGAATTTGCAGCGCAGGCCCGCAACCAGCCCCGGCGGAACTCGCCGCCTGAGCTAATCCCAGCTCGTGCGCTGGCTGGTATTCTGAGGCGACCATGTCGTGAAGGGCGCATCAGTTCGCCTGCGGGTGGAGCGATGCTCACTTAGGGTTACCCATGGCGGCTCCCAGAGCTCGTCAGCATTTTACGGAATGGAATCCGGCATTCCGGGATCCCTCCCAACCCTCTCCGTGGCGGGGTTTGGGGGCTCGAAGCCGGGAGGGCCAATGTCGGCCCGTCCCAAGCGTTGCGGTGGCGTCACCCTTTCGGGCCGGAAGGGCCAGACTAGCGCCGTCACGAGCTGACCAAGACGGGTAACATTGACCGACACGGCCGGCACCGGTAACCGTGCTTTCTGGGACCTTAGGTCTCGAGAGGGAAGCCTCCGGCCAGTGGAGCCATGCTGCCTTCGCGAATTGCCGGTCAGTTTGAACCAGCCCACGCGAGTCTTCTGCGACTCCCACCCGGAGTTTCGGCTCTTTTCTTGCCCCTTTTGTGCTTTGCCGACTTGCGGAACCGGCCTTGATTCGCTTGCTGCACATCCAGTTATGCAGGGCAAGGCCACACGGCAGCAAATTCCAGCGGTGAGCGGCCTAACTGCGGAACGCCGCAATGGAGTCCTTCGGGTGCGGGTAACGCAACGTATGGATATGGCATCGGCCCCAGCCCTATTAGCCGCGTTACGCGACGCTGCGAGAGGCCACATGGGCATCGTGGAGCTGGACCTTTCCGAGGTCCCCTACTTTGACAGTGGCGGTGGGGCTGTAGTCCTGCAGTTTCGGCACGAGCTTACCCAGCGGGGCGGCCAAGTGCGCATCGTTGGTTCGAACCCAGCTATCGACGGTTTGCTCGGTCTGGTGGACCCAACGGCCGTTTTTACCGAGCCCCCACACGAGCCGGAGAAAAACTTCATCGTCAAGGTAGGTGAGGGATCTCTGCAGGTCCTGCGCGATGCCTACGAACTCGTCAGCTTCACCGGCGAGCTCGTACTGGGTCTTTGGGAGGCCGTGCGGCACCCGCGTAAAGTGCGCTGGCGGGAAACCTGGCTTTACATGGAGCGAACAGGGGTCGACGGGGTACCCATCGTTGTACTGATTAGTTTTCTCATGGGGCTGATTACCGCCTTCCAAGCTGCGGTGCAGCTAACGCAGTTTGGGGCGGACATTTTTGTCGCCAACCTCGTGGGCTTATCCATCACCCGCGAGCTTGGCCCGCTCATGACCGCCATCATTGCAGCAGGTCGATCGGGCGCTGCATTTGCCGCGGAAATCGGGACCATGAAAGTATCGGAGGAAGTCGACGCGCTGACCACCATGGGTCTCGACCGCACGAGATTTCTCGTCACACCCAAGGTGGTAGCTCTAGTACTGATGCTCCCGTGCCTCACCATTGTCGCCGATCTCGTGGGAATTCTTGGGGGGCTGGTGGTTGCCGTGGGCGGCATGGATCTTCCCGCGCAGGTATATTTTCGCCAGTTGCGTGCCGCGGTAACCGTATGGGACGTGGCTTCCGGACTCCTCAAAACGGTGGCTTTTGCCGTATTGATCGCTGGTGTGGGCTGCCTCCGTGGGTTTCAAGCGAGCACCGGCGCCGAGAGCGTGGGGCGCACGACCACATCGGCAATCGTGGCCGCAATTTTCCTCATCATTCTCGCGGATGCCGTATTCACCGTGATCTTTCACTATTGGTGAGCCCATGCCGACGGATACTGTGATTTCCGTAGAGGGTCTAACCGCGTCGTACGGAGAGCGCACGATTCTCGAGAACGTTTCCTTCCAAGTCCGACGAGGTGAGCGATTCGTGATCGTCGGCGGCTCGGGCTGTGGCAAGACAACCCTTTTGCGGCATCTCATCGGCCTGCAGCGGCCCGCCGGAGGGCGCGTGTGGATCGATGGGGAAGACGTTGGGCGGGCCGATGAGGAACAACTTCGCCGCATCCAAAGGAAGTTCGGAGTACTGTTCCAGTCCGGCGCCTTGTTTGGGTCGCTCACTCTCGGCGAGAACATCAGCTTGCTTCTAGAGGAATTTACACGGTTGCCTCCTGATCTCGTTCGTTTGATTGTGCGGCTGAAACTCAGCATGGTCAGGCTCGATGGTTTCGAAGACTTTCGCATCGCGGAACTCTCCGGGGGAATGAAAAAACGAGCAGGACTGGCACGCGCGATGGCTCTCGATCCCGCCATTCTGTTCTTTGACGAGCCGTCCGCGGGGCTCGATCCAGTGACCTCAGCCGAGCTCGACGAGCTCATCCTCCAAATCAACCGCAGCCTTGGGACCACAGTGGTCGTGGTGTCGCACGAGCTTTCCAGCATTTTCACCATTGCGGAACGATGCATTATGCTCGATCGGAGCGCGAAGGGCATCATTGCCGAGGGGAACCCACACGAACTCCGCGAAGCTTCTCCCGATCCGCGGGTGCGTGCGTTTTTCAATCGCCAGCCGGAACTGACGGCAAGGAGGGTGGGAGTTGGCCACTGAAACACACAAATTCCAAGTTGGCGTGTTCGTGATCGCTTCGACCGTCATCGCGGTCGCTGGCTTAATTTGGCTAGGAGCGAGCCGCTACTTCGAGGAAACACAAAGTTTCGTGACCTACTTCAACGAGTCCGTGCAGGGCCTTGACGTAGGCGCGGCCGTGAAATTCCGGGGGGTTACAGCCGGGCGAGTTGCTGCCATTGGTATTGCCCCGGACAATGAACTCATCGAGGTGCGCATGGAGATCGACCCTTCCGTAGCCGCTGCCATTCGCAAAGACCCCACAGTTCGCGCCACCTTAGAACTCAGTGGCATCACCGGCCTACGGTACGTAGAAATTGATCGTCGGCAGGGTGAAGCCCTGAACCAATCCCCTCCCCTGACGTTTCAGCCTCCTGCAGAAGTCATCCTCTCAGCACGCTCGAGTTTCAAAGCAATTCAAGCGGCATTGAGCGACGTTTATGACCGCTTCATGCAAGTCGACTACAAAGGCATCTCCGACGACGCCCGACGCGCCCTGCAAGCTGCTTCTGCCTTGTTGCAGGACGAGCGAATCGACGCCGTCTTGAGCAACCTCAAAATGGCAACCCAATCTGCTCAACAGGTCGCCAAGAACTTAGAAGCGATGACGGCCGGTGTGCGGCTGGCGCCTGCAGTCAACAACGCCACGGCCGCTACTGCCGAGGCCAAGCAGCTTTTCACCGACCTCACCAAAGGCAAGACGGGGCAGGAGTTGGTGCGTGCCATCGCTCAACTCAATGCCTTGGTCCAAAACACCCAACAAGCGGTGCTGACGATGCAGTACACATTGGAGCGACTCGATCGCACTGCGGTGAACTTGCAGGGGCTCACCGACCAGTTGCGGGCGCAACCCTCGCGGTTGTTGTTCAGTTCGCCCCCTGGCGACGTGGAGGGGGAACGATGAACGCTGCGCGCTGTGCCTGGCTCGCGCTTCCTCTCACCTTTGCGGCTGGCTGCCTATCCTTGTTGCCCGTCGCGCCCACACCACGCGACTACCGCCCCGACTATACCCCGCCAATGCTCCAGCACCAGCGGCTCCCCGTTGTTTTGCGCTTGGCCCCGGTACGAGTCGCCGCCATTTATGACCGCGAGCCCTTCGCATACCGGCGAGGCCCTTACCGGGTCGGCTACTACTACTATCACCGCTGGGCAACCGCACCAGGTCAAATGCTCACGGACTTCTTCGTGCGCGATTTTACCCTCAGTGGGCTTTATCGCGCAGTGCAGCAAGGCCCGTCGGTGTTACTTGCCGACTACCAACTCGACCTGCGTGTAGAGCGTCTGGAGGAAGAAGTGAAGTCGGCCGGCTGTACCGCAGCGATCGTCGTCCAAGCGACCCTGCAAAGCTTACGACCCGGTGCGGCGAACCCCGTACGGTTACAGCAGGTTTATACCGAAGTCGAGCAGACCCGATGTAACGATCCGGAATCGTTCGTTGCTGGGGTCAGTCAGATCCTGTCGCGGCTATCACGTGCACTGCAAGAGGATGTCTATGCCGCGATAGCGGCTTCGGAAGGAGAGGGCTTGGGGCAAACCTCGTTGTTCCGACCTCTGCCACCTGCTAACGCGCGGCCTCTATGTGTTGGCGGCTTGTCGTAGCCCTGGTGCTCCTGGCCCACGCGGCAGCAGTTCGCGCTGGCGAGCTATCCTATTCTACCCGTGTACGGGAACATGTGTTGTCCAACGGACTGAAAGTGCTTCTCCTCGAGGAGCACAAAGCCCCGGTGGTCGTCTTTCAGGTCTGGTATCGGGTCGGCTCCCGCAACGAGGAACTGGGGAAAACCGGCTTGTCGCACTTGCTCGAACACTTGATGTTCAAGGGTACGGAGAAACGAGCCCCGGAGGAATATTCCCGGATCATCCAGCGCAACGGGGGCAACGAGAATGCATTTACCGATACGGACAACACCACCTATTTCGCCACGCTCGCGGCGGATCGGGTGGATGTTGTTGTCGAGCTAGAGGCTGACCGTATGGAAAACCTCAAGTTCGACGATGCACAGTTTGTTCCCGAACATCAAGTGGTGGTGGAAGAGCGGCGTCTCAGGACCGAAGACAACCCCTCGGCAGCTTTGTTCGAGCTGCTCGCCGCCACTGCGTTCACCGCACACCCGTACCAGTGGCCAATCATTGGCTGGATGAACGATTTGCGGCAAGCGACCCGAGAGGACGCGCTCAATTATTACCGTACTTACTACGCACCGAATAACGCCTTCATCGTCGCTGTCGGCGACTTTTCCAGCGACCGGTTGCTGGCCGAAATCGAAAGGTGGTTTGGACCCGTGCCAGCAAAGCCATCCCCTCCCCCAGTGCGTGCTCAAGAACCACCGCAACAAGGAGAACGACGAGTGACCTTACGACGGCCTGCGGAGCTTCCTTCGGTGGCACTGGCCTTTCACGTTCCGAACCTGCGCGGTGCCGATGCCTTCGCGCTCGAAGTTTTGGCGAGTGTGCTGGGCGATGGGAAGAGTTCGCGCTTGTACCACCGGCTAGTTTACCAGCGCCAGTTGGCACGCACGGTTGGTACCCACTACGATCTTCTCACCGTCGACCCAGGCCTTTTTTACGTTTACGCGCAACCGATGCCGGGAAAGAGCGCCAAAGCGCTCGAGCAAGCACTGCTGGCGGAAATCGAACGGTTACAGCGTACCCCAATACCACAAGCCGAACTGGAAAAATCGAAGACGAATCTAGAAGCTGCCTTCTTGTTGGCGCAGGACTCACTCTTTTACCAAGCGTTGCTCCTCGGCCAGTATGAGGTGGCCGACCGCTGGCAGCGCATCGACGAATACGTACCAGGGATCCGAGCGGTCACACCCGAGGACATCCAACGGGTGGCGCGGGAGTACCTGGTCGCCGACAATCGCACGGTCGCGACGCTCGAGCCACTGCCGCTGCCGCCTGGAAAGCGCCCGCCACGGCCCGAGGCGTTCGATCAGCGCCTGCACTGACTTGTGGGGGAGGCTCGCCGTGAGAAACGCTCGCGTGAAGGTAAGCAAGCATTCGGTGAGTTACGCCTGGGCACTGACCGTCGCGTCCGTATTGTTCGTGCCAGCGGCGGTACCTGCCGCCCAGCTTGCGTTCACCCGCCATGAGCTGAAAAACGGCGCGGTACTGCTGGTATCCGAGCAGCGCAGCGTACCGATGGTGGTCGTGCAAATGCTGATCGATGCAGGTTCGCGGCGCGACCCCCGCGGCAAGGAAGGGCTTGCCTCACTCACCGCAGACTTGCTCACCGAGGGAACGGCCAAGCGTTCCGCAGCTCAAATCAGCGAAGCCGTCGACGCTTTAGGAGCGCGGCTGTCGAGCAGCGCCGACGTCGATTTTGCCCAGGTGTCCCTGACCATTCTCAGCCGCTACCTCGAACGCGGTCTGGATTTGCTGTTCGAGGTTTTGCTGCAACCCTCGTTTCCAGCGGCTGAGGTTAGTCGTCGCCGGGAAGCAGCGCTGGCGGCGATTGCGGCAGAGCAGGACAATCCTGGTCAACTCGCCTACCGGCGTTTCTTGGAATTGGTGTTTGGAGACACGCCGTACGGTCATCCACCCATTGGCAACCGTACGAGTGTCGGGCGACTTAGCCGAGCGGACGTTGTGGATTTTTACCGGCAGTACTACCGCGCCAGCGGCACCGTCATCGCTGTGACGGGTGATGTCGACGCGGAGTCTATCGTTCGGCGCTTCGAGACGGCACTGGCTCCGTGGCCGCGCGGTAGCGTAGCGGAATTTCAGCCGCCGGAGCTTCCGCCCACAGGGGAGAAAATCGCTACCATCGACAAGCCGCTGACCCAAACGAACATCATCCTTGGCCATGTAGGGGTGCCTCGCGACAACCCGGATTTTTACGCAATTTCTGTAATGAACTTCATCTTAGGTGGCGGGGGCTTTACCTCGCGCCTCGTGGAAAGTGTTCGCGTGCAGGGCGGCTTGGCATACTCGGTCGGCAGTCAGTTCACCGCTTACAAATCGACCGGCATTTTTCAGGTCGCGATGCAAACGAAAAATGCGTCGGCTGCAGAGGCGATTGCGCGGGCCTGCAACGAATTACACCGGATTCGCTCCCAGCCTGTAGAGGAAGAGGAGCTAACCAATGCGCAGCTCTATCTCACCGGTAGTTTTCCGCTTCGCTTGGACAGCAACTCCAAAATTGCCTCCTTTCTCGCCCAGGTAGAGTTTTACCGTCTTGGAGCTGACTATATCGAGCGGTACATGGAGCGGATCCGCGCAGTCAGTCGAGAGGACGTCCAACGGGTCGCACGACAGTACCTAAACCCGGGTGACCTCCGGATGGTGGCAGTCGGCAATCTTGCCGAAACGCAACTTCCACCCTCTCCGGTGTGTGCCGCACCTCCGGTGAGCAACTAAATTGCGGGGCGCGCCTCCGCCTGGCATCGGCAAGCACGGTGGAAAGGCCCACGAAACGACCGCCCTTGAAACTTCGCCCGGCAAGGGAACTGAAGCGTACTTGTTTCGTGGTTCTGGTCGCAGCAGCTGTGTTTGCTCCGACACTTCGGTACGGCTTCGTTTGGGACGATCCGATCAGCATCCAGCGCTGGTTGCCGGCGCTCGACTCCGTTGCTGCGGTTTTCTTGCCGCCAGCAAATATTCCGCAGTTTCCCGCTGACTACTATCGCCCCCTCCAACTGTTGTCGTATAAAATCGATGCAGCACTGGGCGGTGGGGCACCTTGGGTTTTCCATTGCTCCTCCGTCATGTGGCATGTCGTCGTTACGAGTCTCGTATTCCTCGTTGGCTCCCGCCTCTGGTCTGCCACGGCAACTGCCACCGTGGCCAGCACGGCTAGCGCCATATTGTTTGCCGTCCACCCCATCCACAGCGAATCGGTCGCTTGGGTGGCGGCAAGACCAGATCCGATGGTTGGCGCTTTCAGCCTCGCCGCACTTTATCTCGTACTCACAACCACACAGCCCACTTTCGCCCGTGCTGCGGCCATTGGGCTTCTTACTCTTGCGGCTTTGCTGAGCAAAGAAACCGGCGCAGCCGCGATCTTCCTGCTACCGTTAGCCGCCTGGCTACCGCGCGAGGAGCTGGCGCCGGCGCAAAAACAACCCAGACATCGCTACACGCCCTTGTGGTTCACGGCTGGAGCCACTGCTGCTGCAGGTGCGCTGTATGTGGTCCTGCGCCATGTCGGGTTGCAACATTACCGCGGCGGGGAAGTGGTTTTACCCGAGTCCTTCGTGCTCACGCTTCTCGCGGCAACGGGCTGGTATGTTTGGACACTTGTTTGGCCTTTTCCGCAAAACGCCTTCGTTGCCGAGGTGCCAACCCACCCATGGTACGTGGGCGTCGCCTTGTGCGCCTCGGTGGGAACCGCGCTCGGTGGGCTAACCGCACTCAAAAAGGGCCAGTACCCAATCTTCTTCTCGCTTGCTTGGTTCTGGTGCACGCTGGCGCCATCGCTCGCGCTGCTCGCAATGCAACCTGAAGCACCGGTTGCCGAACGCTACCTCTATCTTCCGTCCATTGCGTTTAGTTGGCTCGCGGGCCAAGCCCTCGCTCAGGTTACCTTGCACCTTTCCGGAACGAAGCGAAGCGCCGTGTTCGCTCTCTCTTTTTTGCTCCTAGCGGGCCTAGGAACGGCTACCCTGAGCCGCAATGAAGTGTGGCGCGATAACGTCCGGCTGTGGACGGACACCGCGGCCAAGAATCCTCATGACGGCTTCGCCCTACGCAATTTGGCCGCGGCCTTTCTCGAATTGGGCAACGCAGAGGAAGCGGAACGGCTCCTCCACGAAGCACTACGACGCCGGAATAGCCGGGCCGGCTTGTATGCGATCCACAGCAATCTGGGCACAGTGGCGTTCCTACGCGGGCAGTACGACGAAGCCGCAGAGCACTATCGAAAGGCTTTCGACGAGCGCGCAACCGGCGATGCTGCGTACAACCTGGGTATCGCCCTCTTCAAAGCCGCGGAGGCAACGAGCAAAACGGACCCAGCAACGATCCAACAAGCCCGCCAGTGGCTGGAACGCGCGCTATCCCTGAGCCCTTACGACCCGGAGATTCACTACGGCTACGCGGAGATTGTCGGACTGCTCGGTGACCACGATCTCGCCTCACGTCATTTTCGGCGGGCACTAGAACTCGGCCTTCGCGAACCGCAGGCTACCCGTGCACGTAGCTTCCTTTCAGCACCGCCCTGAAAAGCAGGAAGGGCGCTGCGAACTAGCAGCGCCCTTCCCTCCGTCGACTCGCCGCGAAGAAAGCGGGCTTACTCGACCAAAAGTTCCACCCGTCGGTTTTGCGCCCGACCTTCAGGGGTGTCATTGCTCGCTACTGGCTGAGATTCTCCCATTCCCTTTACGGTCAGCCGAGCCGAGGAAATGCCATGTTTCACCAGATAGTCCCTCACGGCTTGTGCACGGCGCTGGGAGAGGCGCAAATTGTACGCCTCGGAACCCACGCTGTCGGTATGCCCGACGATCAGCACCTCGACATCCGGCTCCGCCTTAAGCGTTGCTACCGCTTCGTCCAAAATGCGCGCGGCATCCGGCCGGATGGTAGCCTTGTCGAAGTCGAAATTGACTCCTCGCAGCACGATTTTCTTCTTTGTCGGAGGCGGTGGGGGCGGCGCAGCCTGCGCCACGGGCGGAGGAGGAGGCGGCGGGGGCGGTGGGGCTGCAGGTGTTTCGAACCGATACTTCATCGTGATACCGCCTACGGCCCAACGCGCATCCGCTGGCCCTTGATCTTCGGGAGCGAGGCCAACAAGGAACGTCGGCCGTGGTGCCTGGTACGCTCGATTCCAGCGTCCAAACACGCCGACCGCGACATTGTCCGTCAGATAATAGTCGAGCCCGCCGCCCGCCAGAAAGCCAGGAGAAGTTTGCGTGAGGCGGCCACTCAGACCAGTAAAGCCACCGCCCTGCACCGTTGCGTACAACTCGACGTTTTCCCCCAACGGAATTTGGGCTCGAGGACCAATGGTGTATCCTAGAAGCGTGGTCCACTGATTTTCCTTTCGGAATCCACGCCGGGGGAAGTTATCGGGTTCCTGTCCCGTAACGGTGAGGTTCCCCTGTACCCCGAGGTAATCGTTCCACATATAGCCGACAAAAGGCCCACCCATGATTCCCGGTTCTGCATGGGCCCGATAGTTACTGTTGGTGGGAACCGATGCACCGAGCTCCAAGCCAACAAACGGTCCGCCCTCAGCACGAGCCATGCAGGCCCAGCCCAGTGCAGTCGCTAAACTTAAAGAGACCGGCACTGCATAGTCGCGCAGCCAATGTTTTCGCTTCATTGTATTCCTCCTCTCCTGCTTCGTGGAGCCTGGCTCCACCTCTGACGCATCGTCGTCAGCATCCGTCATGGCCAAAAACAGCAGTGAGCGGTTGATAGTGCCGCTTTGCATCAAGTCAAGGGGTCAGCGATTCCCCTTAAGGCACGCACCACGAGACTTCGGCAAGTCGCAACAAGTGGTCAGGGTGGCCCTGGCTCAGTCGGTCACCGCCCCACGCACTAGCTCGATCCGCGTGCCATCCGGATCGAGAACGAACATCGCAACCACACCCATAGCGGGAATCTCCACCCGAGTTTCCGACAAAGCCGTTCCGCCCAATGTGACAAGCTTTTCCGCGGCGCCTACCACATCGGCAACCTGGAAGGAGAGATGGGTCAATCCGGGAGCGTTCATGGGCCGGGGTACATCGACTGCGACGGCTCCGGGTTTCCGATAATACAAAAGTTCGATCCGAACACCGTCGCGCTCGAGGTAGAGTGCCTCAAGGTCGACGCCAGGAATTTGCAGCAAGCTTGCGGCTGGCTCATCCTTGACTTGCAACGAAGACGTTTCGATGAAACCCAGGCCTTCAACGTAAAAGCGCCGCGAGCGCGCCAGATCCGTCACACAAATGCCCACGTGGGTTAGTTTCAATTTCATGGTCGTTGCCTCATCGATGTCTCTGGCGTTCCCTCGAGCTGACTAGTGCGTTGTGCCCCAAAATCTTTGCAGTCACAAGCTCCACCGTCCGGGGGCGCCATGCTTGCGCCGCGCTCCAGCGCCGTATTAATAGGGGTCAGCCTGCTGGCTTTGCGGAGGGGCGATCGGTGAGTTTTGTGAATGACGCAAGCTCGTTCTTGGCATCAGCACTGCGTTACCCGCGTGGATTCGACGCGGTCGTTACCCGAGCGGCTAGACGAACTCACCCAAAGCCATTAGAGCTGTTTGAATTCGAGGCATGCCCGTATTGCCGAAAAGTGCGCGAGGCTCTCTGCGAGCTGGACCTCGATTACTTGTGTTACCCCGTGGCTCAGGGCAGCCCGCGGCGTACACGCTTGAAACGCCTCGGCGGCAAGGTGCAGGTCCCGTACTTGGTAGACCCCAACCAGAAAACCGCGCTTTACGAATCCGACGACATTGTCGCGTACCTCTACCGGCACTACGGCTCCGAAGCTCCGAGGGACTCCGGGTGGCTGCGGATCCCGGGTCTGTTCAATGATGGCCTCTCCTTTTTCGCCAGCGCAGCCCGGCTTGGGCGGGGGCGCCGGTGTCGCGTGCCGAATAGTCGGCGCCGATTGAAGCCCCTCGAGCTATTCAACATGGAGGGCTCACCATACTGTCGAAAAGTGCGCGAGGTTCTCTGCGAGCTCGATCTCGAATACTTCGTGCGCAACGTGCCTCGCGGTAGTCCCCAGCGGGAAGAACTCAAACGAATAGGTGGGAAAATTCAGGTGCCGTTCTTGATCGACCCTAACACCGGCACGGCAATGTACGAATCTGATGAAATTATCGACTATCTCGAAGAGCGATATGGCGTCGCAACCAGCGACGGTGAAGAATGAACGCGAGCCATGGCCTACTGGTTGCTTAAGACGGAACCCACGACATACTCCTTTGCCGATCTTCAGCGGGAAGGGGGCACGGTTTGGGATGGCGTAACGAACCCTCTGGCGCTCCGGTACTTACGAGAGATTCGGCTAGGAGAGGAACTGTTCATTTACCACACGGGGGACGAGAAGGCGGTGGTGGGGATTGCCCGTTGTTGTCGTGCGGCATACCGCGACCCCAAGGCCGACGACGACCGCCGGGTCGTGATCGACGTCGCCCCGGTTATGGCGCTGCAGCAGCCAGTGTCGCTCAGCCGGATCAAGCAAGAGAAAGCATGGCAGCGTTGGGAGCTTGTGCGGCAGCCGCGGCTCTCGGTAATGCCAGTTCCCGAGGCGATCTGGCGCGGTATTTTAGAATTGTCCCGTCAATCCTGACCAAGCTTTCTTGCCTGCAACCGCGGTCGCCCGCGGCTCCCAGGTTGGGTGGCTTGTCACCACCGGGACCACAACCAAACGCCGAAAAATCCCCTTGCGTTTCAGGAACGGTTCCAGCAAGAGAAATCTAGAGAACGTTTGGTGATGGCGTTGCGGCAGGGTCGTATTTTCCAGATAGCTCGGCGAGCTTTCCTGTCCATCGGCAAGTGGGTTGTGGCCGTATCCTCCGTGACATTTTGTCTGCTGCCGGTAGCCGCGGGAGCCCAGGTGGCGAAGAGCAATCGAGATATGCGCGAGGTGGGGGACGATTCGCGAGGTTTACCTGCCGAAGTGTTTGTGCAGAAGCCCCTTCGGCTTTTGGCCCGGGAGATGTTGTTGGAGAACCACTTGGACGAAAATAGCAACGTCCCACGTCCCCAGCGCAAGGGATTGCAGGTGGAGCTTTTCACCCCTGGGGATTTCGGCATCCTCGTACGTTACCGCTGGTGACGTCCGTGGGTCCCAAGGGGCCGGGCTACCCTTCACGGACGCAAGCAGACTTTGAGACACCCGTCTTCCTTGCGGTCGAACAGAGCGTAAGCGCGAGGAGCGTCGCTCAAGCTGAACGTGTGCGTAACCATCTCGCGGGGGCGGAGCCGCTCGTTCCGAACAAGCGCGAAGAGTTGGGAGAGGTATCGCGGAACATTCACTAAGCCCACGCGCACCGTGACGTCCTTGAGGAGCGCGGCCCCGAGCGGAAAGTGTACGTCTTCCCGCACCAGCACGCCGACCATGGAAATACGCCCTCCCGCACGTACGAGATCCAAAGCCAAGCGCAATGTCTCCTCACTCCCGACCGCCTCGATTACCGCGTCGACCCCCTGTTCGCCCGTGACCTCTTGCACTCGCCGCACGACGTTGCCCTCGTTCGCCACGGCTTGGGCGCCAAACCGAGTGGCCCAACGGAGCCTCTCTGCCACCTGGTCTACTGCAACGACCATTGCCGCGCCAAGCAAGTGCGCACACTGAATGGCACAAAGCCCCACCGGACCGCAGCCGATCACCGCCACGACATCGCCGGGGGAAACCCGCGCATTGTCCGCCGCGTAAAGCCCAGTGGGGAAGATGTCCGTCAACAAGAGTGCGTCCAAATCGGAAAATTCGGGTGGCAGCGGCCAGACGTTGAAGTCGGCATAGGGCACCACCACCTTTTCCGCCTGAGTGCCAGGAAGTAAAGGCGATACGCCGAACACCTTTACGCTAATCGTCTCACAGCCCACCGGATACAGAGCCCGGCACGGCTGGCAAAGCCCACAACCGACTACCGCTGAAATGAGTACTCGGTCACCCACCCGCACGCGCTCAACTCGCTCACCGACCGCCTCGACAATGCCAACCGCTTCGTGCCCCAAAATCGTGCCAGGAACCACCGGCACTTTTGCGTGGTACAAGTGTAAGTCCGACCCACAGATGGAACTGGCCAGCACGCGGACCACTGCACTGTGAGGATCCGTGATCGCCGGTGCCGGAACTTCTTCGACCACAACGGTTTCGGTCCCTTGCCAAACAACAGCGCGCACCCATGCCTCCTCTGCATTCACCAAAGCACGCCGCCTATGAACACGAGCGTAAGAAGCAGGACCACACCCATCTTTGCTAGGAAAGCCTGCCATCGCCCCTTCATCGCGGCACGTCCCACCTGAATCATTTCCCGCACGCTTGCTCCCTCCCAAAAGGCCGCGACAGCAGCCCCCGTAAAGCTGCCAATCAAGCTACCGATCAAAGCTCCTAACCCAAAGAGAAACGGCGCCCCCACTACGGCACCACACAAACCACCGATTAACACGGCAGCGGACACTTTCCACGACGAGCGCACCTTGGCGGCAGCGGCTGCACCGAGCCAAAATTCGAGCCACTCTCCCGTCAGCGCAAGCGCGAACATCACGATTAGAGACGGCCAGCCCAGGATGGAAAAACCCGTCCAAAACGCAAAGCCCAACGCCACCAAACATACAAGCCATGTGCCTGGCAGCCCAACTACCACGAGGATGCCTCCGAATGCGCCAGTCAGCAAGGAAAGCAGCACGCCCACAATCCAGTGATCCATGGTTACGCCACGCCTTTGCTCCCCCGCCTCGGCGCAGTCAACCCGGAGTCCGTTGACATGGGTGTCGCCGTCGCACGCAACTTGTACGCGCGGGCGGCGCAACCAACGGCCACGAGCCTATGCATCTTTTCGAAATGCCTCCCGCGTATCTTTTGATGCCGCATCGCGCGTCCGAGCCCGTATGAAGCGTACAGTATCATGTTTGACACTATTGACCTCTTCGTGGTAGGGGGCGGTCAGGTTCAGGAGGAGGGCTTATGTCCAGGACCATCACGCGTTCTGCGGGTTGCTTGGTCATTTGGGGGATCCTCTTGACTGTGTTTTCCCGCGCCACGTGGGCAGACGTGTCGCTCAACGCCATCGTTGCCCATAGCCCGGATGACATCTCCGGCTTTACGACGCTTTCGGGCAACGATGCGCTCGCAACGGTCAGCCTTCCGTTCCCTGTGAGAATCGAAGGGGTGTCGTACACGACTGTCTCGATATCAACGAACGGATGGATTGAGTTCGGTGGTAACACCTGTACCAGTGGGTGCGGCACGGCGAACTCCGACCCGGGAAACACATGCCTACCGACCGCCAAGCACACAAACCCTTTTTTGGCAGCTTACTGGGACGATTTGCAAACGTTTGGCTCGCACGTCCGCTACGGCGTGGTCGGCACTTCTCCGAACCGAACTTTCGTTGTCGACTACCAAGCCGACGTCGATCCATCCTCCGAACTTTGCGGGATTTTCAACACAGGCTGTGACGACTTGCGCTTTCAGGTTCAAATTCACGAGGGCGGCATCAATAGCGGCTCTCAAACTATTCATGTGCGATACATCAGCACTGGGCATATGGCCAACGGACAGTCCGCGACTATTGGTTTTCAGGGTGCTGGGGGGAGTTCTGCCCGCGTGCAGGGCCTCACCTGTAACGGGAAAATCCTCGATGACAATCGGCCCGGTGAGGGATTTTCTGTGGACGTTCCCCGCAGCGGCTTTGTTACGGCCCATGCCATCACCGCCCATAGCCCAGATGACATTAGCGGCTTTACCACCCTTCAGGGCGATGACGCAGTCGCCACCGTGTCCTTGCCGTTTACCGTAACCATTGAAGGTGCGACTTATTCTACCTTGGCCATCTCCACAAATGGATGGCTCGAGTTCGGTGGCAACAGTTGCACAAGTGGTTGCGGTACGAACAACGCTGACCCGGCTAACACGTGTCTACCTACCGCAAAGCATTCGAATCCTTTGCTGGCTGCATACTGGGACGACCTTCAGACCTTCGGCACCCACATCCGCTACGGCACCGTCGGGGCTGCACCCAATCGAACGTTCATTGTCGACTACGAGGTAGACGTGGATCCCGCGTCCGAAGCAAGCGGAAACGATGATATTCGCTTCCAGGTGCAAATCCACGAGGGTCCCATCAACGGCGGCTCTCAGTTGATCAGTGTTCGTTACCGCAACTCAGGATATTTGGCGAACGGCCAGTCTGCCACGATTGGATTCCAAGGAGCTGGGGGCGCAGGTGCGGTGGCACAGGCGCTTACCTGCAATGGCAAAATTTTGGACGACAATCGGCCAGACGAAGGGTGGTCCATCGATGTCACCCGTCCAGCATTGTTCCCGCTGCATGGAATTACCGCTCATAGCCCGGATGACATCAACAGCGCCACGGTCTCTGGGTTGCAAACGTTAAGTGGAGACGAGGCCGTCGTGGGGATCACGCTGCCGTTTGCAGTCAACATCGACGGTGTCGACTATTCCACCGCCACCCTCTCCACGAATGGCTATATCGTGTTTGGTACCACGGCCGCGCCGAACGCGTTTACAAATACGGGTCTACCTTGGGGCGCCATCAGTACTCCTGCTCTTTTCTGGTACTGGGACGATCTCGTCACCGAAGGCAGCCACATCCGCTACGGAACGGTTGGCACTGCTCCAAACCGGGTCTTCATCGTAGACTTTCAAACCCGCCTTTTCAGCGATTCGGGCCAGAAGGTCACCGGACAGGTACAGATTCACGAAGGATCGAACGTGCTCACGGTGAAGTATCGAGGCCCCTTGAGTCCCAACGCCAATGGGCAAAGCGCAACGATCGGGTTCCAAGGTGCCGGCGGTAGTAGTGCTCGAGCTCACCCGCTCACTTTGAACGGCAAGATCCTCGACGACAATCAACCCGACTCTGGATGGTCCGTTGCTCCGTTACCGGTGTGTGGAAACGGGGTCTCGGAGACCGGGGAGAAGTGCGACCTCGGAGCCAGTAATGGCGCATCGGGCACCTGCTGTACCACCATCTGCCGATTCCGCGCTGCCGGGCAAATTTGCCGTTCCTCCACCGGTGCATGTGACCCAGCAGAAAGCTGCACGGGCACGTCTGCTGCCTGTCCTGCCGATTCCCTGTCGCCGGCGGGAACTGTGTGTAATCCCTCTGCCGGAGCGTGCGACCCGGCCGAAACCTGCACCGGCACAAGTGCAAGCTGTCCTCCGAATCAGTTGTCTCCAGCAGGCACTGTGTGCCGCGCAGCAGTGAGCGTGTGCGACGTCACCGAAACCTGTACGGGCACGAGCCCG
>FMSI01047555.1_pt1 | contig 87271 bp, 73 predicted proteins | sample 1504471 | NCBI WGS metagenome assembly FMSI01 (sample SAMEA4475357, study PRJEB15587) | soil metagenome | biome: Soil; feature: Field | place: India | collected 2015-03-11 | depth 0 m
CCCCCGCCACTTCCCCGGTAGGGATGAGCAGCCAGATCTCCTGTGAGCCACGGTGGTAGATAAATTTTTCATACTCAGTGAAAACTTCACGATTTATAAATTTAGCATCCTTAAGGATTTGGGTCATCGTTTTCATCGCATAAAAAGCAGGTCGCGCTTGATTACCACTTATTAGCGCAGAGCCTTTCCACCCTTCAAACGTATACCAGAAATTAGCCTTCAAGCCAATTGCCCATGTATTTGCATACCCATAAACCAGGTAGTCCGACTTTGCCTCCTCAAAAACTGGATCTCCATCCGAACCATCAACCAAACCGCCTTCTGTGAGCATGATAGGCTTTTGGTAACCCAGTCGATTACTCATCTTCTCCTGAAGATAGTTAACTTTACCATCAACCAGCCCACCAGCTCGACTCCACCTCCAGTTGTTCCTTTCACTCCAAACCGGATTTATCCCAGCAACGTAGCTGACATGACCATTGTAACCCACAACATCAAACAAGCCTTGAGATCCAATGAGAACGCCCTCAAAAAAGTTTGCCCAAGCGGTATATGTATTTGGAGGACATGCGCCGGTTCCAGACCAGCGAGGATCGCAATACATCAGGAAACTACCCGTCACAATCTGAACATTTTGGTTTACTCCCTTGACAATTGGATAAAGTTCTTTCAACAACTCACCGTAATAAACACCACCAAAATAACTTTCATCAGGGTCTCCCCAACAACCGATCGGCATATCACTTTGTGTATCGGCAAGGTTTATTTCGGGTTCGTTCCAGATTGCATAGTGCATTACCTCATAAGGCGGTTGACTGTAACGGACAACCACCTCTCTCATGAAACTTGCAAACTCATCAAAATATACTCTAGCAATCGGTCCACATTTCTTTCCCGTTTGGGGATATTTCATTGCCCAGTTTGGGGTACTTCGGACGATAAGTAAAACCGCTAATCCTTTGCTCTTTGCTTCCAATATCTCATACTCAATTCTTTGGACATTGGTATTATCCCAATTGAAAGAAGTCGGACCCTCAGGTTGAACCTCACTCCATAAGAGAGCCGTATTTAACCTGACCCACGAAGTTCCTGTCTCAGCGATTCTATCGAATTTCGTTTTTCCATCCATGCCAAAAATTGAGAGCATGGGGTGATTTTTTAGAATAAGAGGTAAAAACAATTGATTATCCTCACCCGGCGTGGTCGTCCCCTCTCGGTCATGACTCGAAACACCGGTCACAAAGCCTATCGTCATTACCAGTGTAGATAATATCATCCATATAACAAGGATTTTCTTTGCCATTTCAACTCCTTCAGCTCTGATAATAAAATCTCCAAATTGAGTAAATTCCCCACAAATTTACTACCCCCATCACACCCAAAAATATCCACTGACCATACTCTTTTCGCCATTTTTGATTCAACATAATAAAGTAATTATACCATCCCAATCCAAATAATACTGAAACAGGTAATATAACGGGGAAAAAATAACGTGCCTGGGGAAGAAGAAGATAACCCGCATACCAATTCCCAGCCTCACGAAGATACAAAACACATAATTGCGAAAACACCAAAAGGGTAAAAAACCAAACTATCGATTTGGGTAGATTGAGTTTGTCGATTCTTTTACAATTAATCAAGCGGGATAGAATACCTAATATGCAAAATAGGGTAATAAGCTGAAAAAAAATATAAGCATCATCGCCCATGTAACCAAAGGTACCCCATCCGAATCTGCCCCAAAACGTCATAAATAGATAACGGAAAAAATCGCGTACATAATCTGAGGATGCAACCGGGTCAAACAACCCCATGAGACCATTATAGAGTTGAACATGGTTAATTGAGTACGGCCCGGGCAGAACAAATTGCCTTGGATAAATCCACCCTTTTTCAAAGGATCCATTTCGGATATAGTTTCTCCCAAGATAATCACCCCACTCAATCGTTACACAATCATCATCTTTAACGATTGGCACATTACCACTACGTTCACCTGGAATTAGGATCACACATTCTAAATAGACTTTTGCCTCTTTGTTAATTAAGGCTCTATTAAGGAAAACCACGCTTTTTGTTTCTACAGGAAAAGGATATGTCACCTGATAGAACGCTGGCTCCTGGGAAAGTTTTACCTCAGCGGTTTCCAATGGGAGTTGGTTATTCAAGGTGATAAACGAAGATGGAATGGATGTAGGTTCCGATGACCATGCCCAAAACCCAATCGTGACCGTGCTAAAGCGCTCTTTCTCAAGGTCAGCAAACTTGATAACCTGGTAAAGTTTAGACGATGAGTGGCTTAATTCCAGAAAAGACCTTCCCTTTATAGACCTTAAAGAAGTAACTCTCAAAGGGAATTCACCGGCTCCTAAGGGATAATAATATGCAGGCGTGGTTCTCCCCCATGCAATATAAGTGACCGGGATTGCAATTATGACAAGTAGGAACCATATCGCCACCAACCGTTGCTCTCTTTTCTGGCGAAAAATCCCAAACAAGATTATCCAAGCTATAAGCGGAAGAGATATCCATGTAGTCTGTTTGGTAAAGAAAGCAAGGAATAAACTCAAGACCAAACCAATTGTGTTAATTAGAGACCACCCATATGTAAGAAACCGGCACCCGAACCATATGTAGAGAGTCATAAATAAAATAGCCCCCACATCATCATTGACAGCAACCATCTTGGTAACAAAACCCGGTAAGAACGCAGAAAAACCAACAACAATATTTACTAGCTTGTTGTCCTTCAATATTTCCTGAGCAGCTATCTTTATGATGATAATTGTTACAATAAATAAAATCCACGAGAATAAACGGGCAAGATACAGTTGTAACGTCACATCCAGACTTCTGACCAGACGCAAAGGTAATGACAACAGATAGTAATATAAAGATAAACCGCCGACCTGTTCAGGGCCAATCCACAATGGCTGATCAATCGAAATTAGATTGGGTTGATCCTGACCATTTGTAAAAAATTTATACTCTATCATCGAAGAAACAATTTCTCTTCGCAGGGATTGATCATACTCTCCCCGGGTGGGTACGTAACCAAAATTTGCGATCATCCAGGCGTATTCAAACTGCCCCATTTCATCATTGTTCTGCCAAGGGGGGACGAGAAAGAGGTAAACCAACCCATTGATCGCTGCGATCAGCAGAATCAGCCAGGTGGATATGTTCAGGGTGTGTGGTTCTTCACTCTGCATCATGGGTGTCAATCAAAGCATTCATCAATGAGTGAGCGACTTTCAGCCATTCAATGGATAGCAAATAGCTACCTGATCTGTTGGTCAAATTAACTTTTACTAATTGCTAATATGCCCCCTTACGTCGCAGGACGACAAAGACGGTCTTAATCAAAATATAAATATCCAACCACAGCGAATAATTCTGTACGTAATACAGGTCTTCTTCGGTATGCTCATGCATGGGTTTGTCGCTGCGCCCGTTCACCTGCCACCAACCGGTGATCCCTTGCGGGACAGCAAAACGCTTGCGCTGCCATAACTCATATTGCTCAACCAGGTGCGGCATCTCGGGACGTGGCCCTACCAGGCTCATCTCCCCCTTCAGCACATTGAACAATTGGGGCAACTCATCCAGACTGGTGCTCCGTAAAAACCGCCCCACACGGGTAACCCGCGGATCGGGTTGGTTCTTGCGCTGGTGGATGCGTCCGCTCTCATCCACCTCTTCGATGAGATAACGCATCTGATCGGCGTTCTGCACCATACTGCGAAACTTCAGCATGGGAAACAGTTTTCCATTTTCCCCCACCCGCACCTGGCGGAAAAGGATCGGGCCAGGAGAATCCAGCCTGATCGCCAGGGCGATCAAGCCCATGATGGGCAAGACAAAAGGCAGGATTAGAAGCGTCACGACCAAATCAAACCCTCGCTTCAACAGGCGTTGGGTATCATTTAAAGCCGGAGCGCGTAAATCGATCAATGGTACCCCGGCCAGCTCCTCTACCCGCGCCTGGTGCAATGCCAGGGTATAGTAATCCGGCACCACCCAGACCCGCACCGGCAATTCATGCAATTCCGCCACCAAAAGACTGATGCGCGCCGCCACCCGCGATGGTAAAGCAAATACCACCTCATTTATATTTTTCTCGGCAATCACCTGCTTGACCTGATCAATCCTCCCTAAAACATCGCTGCGGCCCTGTTTTTTCGGATCATCATCCAGAAAGCCGACCCATTCCACTCCCAACTCCTGGTACTTCTGCAAGTCCTTTGCCACTCGCATCCCAACCGGGCCGGCGCCTAAAATCAAGACCCGCCGCCGCTGTCCATTCGAGGTGGGAGCAAAATAACGAAAATAAATCCGATGCAGCGAATGAACACAGACAATCAACCCATAAGAGAGCGCCGCAAAAGACAGAAACAACACCCGCGAAAGGTCACGCAAGGTAAGGTAGAGGGTGCCGGCCAGCATCACCGTTGCGAGAGTCGAGCCGAGCGTCAGACTGTTCAACTCTTCGACAAACCGAAAATGGCGCCGTCCGTCGTAGACGCCAAAGAGCAGCAATAACATCACCCACACCCAGCCAAAGAGTGGATACAACCAGAATTCCAACTCGGGTGGAGTGGTGAAGGGCTTGGCAAAAGGGAACCACTCATCCAGCAGGGGACGCGCTTGCGCAGCCAGACGCAACGCCAGCATCACCACGCCTCCATCGATCAGCATGGAGAACAAGGCGAATTCAATTGTAAAGCGGCGTAACATCTTCCCCTTCCTATCAGATAAAAACTTCCTCAGACAATCCTTTTTCCTCTCAGTCCGAAAGGATCATCTGATGGTATCTTACCACGTTTTTTGTGAGCAGACTTCAGAGCACGGCACGCAAAATCCAGATACATCTAACGGAAAGCCTGCACGACAGCCTGGCGCTGGCGAATGGATTTATAAACCAAGCGATTTATTAATCTGTAAGAATAGGTGATTTGGTATCAAACCCGCGCAGCCTGCACCTGACTCAGTATCCAGGCATAGGTCTTTTGTAAGCCAACTTTCAGCGGCAAGGAGGGCGCCCACCCCAGAACCTTGCGGATCAAGGTGTTATCGGACGAGCGACCTCGCACGCCCATCGGACCTTCCACATGGCGCTTGCGCAGGTTCTTACCCGAAATTTCGATCACCAGATCCACCATTTGATCAATGGTCACCATCTCTTCCGAGCCAATATTCAAGGGCCCGCTGAAGTCCGAGTCCATAAAACGACGCACTGCTTCCAGGCATTCATCAATATATAAAAATGACCGTGTCTGCTTGCCGTCACCCCACACCTCCACCTCACCACCATCTGGCGCCATGGCAACCTTGCGACAAATCGCCGCCGGCGCTTTCTCACGCCCATCTTTCCACGATCCATAGGGCCCAAAAACATTGTGAAAGCGGGCAATGCGCACATTCAGTCCATAATTTCTTTGAAACGACAGGTAAAGCCGTTCGCTGAAGAGTTTCTCTCATCCATATTCACTATCTGGGGCAGCCGGGTAAGCCGAGTCTTCGGCGGTTTTTGGATTTTCGGGATGAGTTATTATAGAGTGGGTAAATGCAGGCTGAAGACGAGTAGAATACTTTTTTACCCCTATCTCCACACAGCGCGGCGCAACGTTCAGGTTGATCTGGGCCGAGTTGTGCATCACATCGGCATCATGTTCTCCGGTGAAGATGTACCCGGCTCTGCCCATATCGGCTGCCAGTTGATAGACCTTGTCAAACGGCTGATCAATGACCTGGGCGACCACCGCTGGATTGCGCAGGTCACCGGTGATGAATTCATCCACTCGCAACCCCTGCCAGGGATTGTGTTTGAGGTCAACCCCGCGCACTCAATAGCCTTCGTCTTTCAAGCGGTTTGCCAGATGACCACCGATGAATCCACCGTCTTCTTCTAGGACTAACGCTCATTTCATTTACACCTCCATGGGATGATTGTTTTGTAATTCCCTGCCCAGTTTCTCTCTGTGTTTTTTTTGAGGGATTTCAGCCTTGATGGAGCGTACAAAGCTCTCCTGTTGTTATAACAGAGATACCTCTTAAATCCTTTGATTCGGATCGGCAGGACTGCGAAGATCGCTCGGTTCGGATGGAAAGAAGTCCCCGCGTGCTAACTCTCTGAGATTGTAAAAGATGAACAAGGGAACAATTTTCGCATAGCGGCGCCACAGGCGGCGCGGTTCGGTGATCAGGCGAAAAAACCATTCCAGCCCGCTGCGTTGAACCCATTTGGGGGCCTGGCGCACCCTCCCGGTGTGAAAATCGAAAGCTGCTCCGACAGTGCATAGATAATGAACATCGGTATAACGTGACAGGCGATAGGCAAAACGTTCCTGTTTGGGCGTGCTGATCCCAATCCAGACGATGTCCACCGCAAGCCGATTGATTTGCTCTGCCAGGTCTTGAAGTTCAGCCTCGCTCATCTCACGGAATGGCGGCGAATAGACTCCGACCACATGAGAATTGCCGAATTTTTCGGCACAAACTTCCTTAAGTCGTTCGGCAACCCCTTCCGTCCCTCCACACAGAAAATGGCGGATCGTTAACGCGGCGGTTGCCCGCATCACAGCCGCAAAAAAGTCCGGGCCATAACAACGCTGCATCTCCTTCGCCCCTTTCCATCGCCCTACCCAGACAATTGGCATTCCATCGGGTAAGTTTACCCAAAAGTTGTTCTGGATGAATCGAAATGTATCATCTTCTAAGGCAATAACCAGACCGTGAGCATCTCTTGCTGAGACCAGGCGGTTGAGCCGCTGCCCATTCTGACATTCCTCGATCACCATCTCCACCATGGTGGGAATATCTTTCTCAAATAAATCAACACCCAGCACTTTCATTAACGTGGTACGCAATCGATCTGATATGGTTTGAGGTCATCTTATTGAAATGGTCTGAGCAGTAGATTATCAAACGAAAACCCTAAAGTCATATTCTTTATTTTGGTTTCTACCAAACGGCTTATTAAAAGTGCAGAAATTACGATCAATAAATAATCAAAAGGTATTCGAAAGCGTATCCGTGTAAAAAATATTGCAGTAACAAAAGCACTACTCAAATAAAGCACCAGCATAAATATTTCGTCATTTTGTATGGGAAATTTAGTGATTAATAATAAGCGAATTAGTGTTAATGCTACAAATGGATAATACGTAACAAGCATTAATAAATCTCTGAATTTAGAGGATTCTGTCTTTGTTGCCAGTTCATTACGAAAGTTAAAGTAATTTATTACTTTTAGAATATAAAGGTTAATGTAACGTAGGGGTTCTTTTTTAACGTACTCGAGCGCCTTTTTTGTATAAAATTCATTTTGTTCAAACTCATTCATTTTTTCAATATCTTCTGTTATTAATAACCTTCCCAAATCGACATTTACGCCACTATTTGGTGAGGTAAGTGGGTTATTACCTAACAGTAAGTTTATGCCTGAATTTGTAGAAAGTATCACAAATCTATTAAATACAATATAATTTCGAACTACCCATGGAATTAATGAGGAGAAAGCTATTATCACAAATAGCATAGTTTGTGGCAATCTCTTCTTCTGAAATATAAGAGCGAAGAATAACATGAGAATCGGAATAAAGGAAAATGTAGGGATGGTTAATATTGCCAAACCTAAACTAAAACCGCCTAGAATGGCATGTTTAGTTTCAAATGCCTCACTTAAGAAAAATGTTATTGCCAGAATTAAGAAAAAAGTGCCAAAAGTTTGAGGATACAATGTGCCAGCCGTATAAAACAAAACTGGATAACAAAAAGCAAATAAAATTACTAATAATGGCGCAAGGCCTGTTGAACGCATCGAAACCCACTTATAAAGGACAAGCAAGGTTAGGTATAATATTAAAAAATTTACTAAACGTACTCCAGTAACATTAAGCCCTAAAAATACCAATATCCCCAAAAATATGGGATATGCTGGAGGGTGAAATGCAGTAGGGGTAACTCCATCCCGGCTAAAAATAAATGATCTTGCCCAATTTTGCGCATGCTCCTCGAAATACCAACGTTCATCAGGATAGCGCAATGAGTTACCCAAGTAAATTGAATACGCAAAGGCAGTAATCCAATAAATTATCGAAAATAGCACCAGGATTATCTTCCTTTTTTTACAAATAAGTGCGTAAAGAATATAAAACGTTGAATTCATCCATCACCTTCTTATTTTTTCATGAGAAGCACATAGGCAAAAACAAAATCTTAAGGTGAGATCGGGGTAGGCGACGAGAACATGCAAAGTGCTCAATCCGAGAGGTAGTTTCTTCTTGAAGCCATAAAACCAGTCAGTGAAGGATTTGCCATGCTCAGCCAGACCCGCAAACACCTTGTGAGACTGGATGCGCCGCTTGTGGCACAATTTCAGCAGGGTTGAGTCGATGAAGGAGATGCCTGTACAAACGCCAAAGCACCTTCGCCGCAGATGGACGCATAACGGGACTAACACCAAACGGATGAATTCCACAAAGCGGTTGTAACTCACCATGCCTGGAAACTCGTTGCGCAGGCGTTCCAAAACATACTCGTTGTAATAAGCCTTGAAGTTGCGATAATGCGATTGATGAAAATGGATCAGGATCGTCATGATCTCACTGATTGTCAAGCTCCGCTTGCGTTGACGATGGATTTCTCCAGCGTTAAGCATCTGTCTTTGCCAGAGCGGTACGAACTCTTTGCAGAGGTCATCGACAGCACATAAAATTGCGATTAGACTATCCATGAGGGGCTGCTTTGGTTTATTGTTTTTTCACAAACTGAGTTTACCATATTGAGCCCCATATACCGTACTCATGTTACGATATGATCTTTAAGCATCAAGTCACAGCCATCAGCGACCAGATATTCGAAGAAGGGTTTTTTTTTCTGGCAGACCAAGGTTCAACAAAACAACTTTTTTGGGTAACGGAATTAATTTCAAATATAGTACCCCTAACATCTAATATCAGGTTGGTGTTTTCAGGGTGAAAAGCTAGAGAAAACCGGTGCATCCTTCTACGGCGGAACCAGGCGCAAATAAGCAATATAGGGTATGGATGTTCATAACCTTTGGATTTCTTATAGAAACGAGTTGAATCAAGTTTTCGTGGAAATAAACCCTTTTCCCTGAATCGCGAAACTTTGATGAGAAATAAAGAATCTATTTCCAAGACAACCTCAGCTCATTAATTAAGTTAAATCATCTAGTCGGTGATAAAAGTCCTAATCACAGATGAAAACAGGTGACCAAAGATATTTTTTCGAATTTCCGTGTCATCTCTATTATATTTTTATGCTGATTGTGTAATCTATGTTGTGAACCAAACTACATATATTTTCTGTGCTAATATGTATCAATAATAGGCTCAGATTTTCACATATCTTTTCCTGTGCCAACCTGTGGTTGGAAACAAACGAAACATATCTCCTGTGCTAATATGGATTCCAATAAACCCATTTCCCTCCTTGATTAGCAAATGCGTATTTAATTTCATAGACTTAATTCATTGCTACTTCTACAAAAACTCTTTCGATACTATCCCAAAACTTGTTGATAGTAAATTCATTCATGAAGATCTCGCGCCCTCGAAGCCCCATACGCTTGCGTAAGTTTTCATCTTCTACCAATATACGAAGTTTTTCGGCTAGTTGCTCAGGAGACTGAATCGGAACCAAAAATCCATTTTCTCCATCGCGAACGGCTCTGGGAATTCCTCGCCATTTACTCGCAACGACCGGGAGTCCGAACATAAGCGCTTCTAAAATGACAACGGGAAAACTTTCCGCCTCATAATATGATGGGAAACAAAAAATATCCGATGTAGCATACTCTATCCATTTATCACCCCCAACTCTAACCCCTAACAGTTCTACATTATTGTTCAAATGCGCACTGATTATGAAACGCTGAATATCCTGAACGGTTTCTAACGATCCCTCTCCCATAATTTTTATACAAAAATTATATCCTTTGTCTTTTAGTATTCTTCCTGCTTCTAGCAAATCGAATACCCCTTTTGATTTGTACAAAGCTCCTACAAAAAGAATTACAGGGTTCTGAACTTTCTGTAATTGAAGTGTTGAATAAGTACTAAACAGGTCTTCGATGCCATTCGGTACCACATAAATTTTTTTAGCTTTTATAACTCCACCATCATTCGGGGAGAGATTAGTAAGATGTATGGCTGCATCCGGTTTAAAATAGGCAAAACGAAAAAGGGGTCTATAAAGGCGAGGAGTCTTCATATAAAATTCGCCCAATCCACCTCCCTCAAAATGAAAAATAACTTTTGAGAATAACCATCTAGTGCTTATTAGGATAACAATATCCCTTATTATTGCCATTGTGTTAGGTCCAGATGGGGGATAGTATAAGATTTTTGAGTTAAATCTAAATCTCGCTAAGATGATTTTTGTAATTAGTTTTATTGATTCTACAATCTTATTAAGTCTAAAACGTCCAACCTCTCCGATATTATTAGAGAAGGACATACGCACGTGGAATAATTTTATACTTTTGTAATTTCCTTCAAGCATTTTTTGAATCATAATTGCTTGACCATGATACGGAGGAGGAGTTTGACCAACGACTAAGATATTTATTCTATCCATATCAGTTCGCCTTAATTCATATGTAACTTCCTTGTTGCCTGCAAGTAAGGGGACTGGGTGATGGGTTAAGAGGTTGCGCAACTTCACAAAGACATTTCACTCCTGCTTGCGAAAGACAGTCTAGGACGACCCGTTTTCCATCAATCCTTGCAATTCGTGCAAGACGTGCGCCCGAAAAAACTCCATGTTGTACTGTGTCAAATTTGAAATAGGCAGGCAGGAAAGCATGGATTGCTCATCCACGAATGTCTTTCAACACTGAAGCCTCATCGCAAAGCGTCTTTCTCCCCGTTTTTCATCTACAATCAGATGGGCGTACCATCAATTGCAGCCTGTACAAAGCCATCACAACTTTCCTGCACTGTGCACAATTGTCAAAGTTCACTTCCCCAGCTTGTTACAAGCCCGCTCTCCTAGCCTCATCCAATGATAAGCAAGGTTGTAGCCTTCTTTCAGCGCACTTTCAAGCATTCCGCTATTCATGGCATACCCATAAAGGTCGGCAAACATCATGCGGTTTTATCCCTGCGGTAGCCTTTGATCTACCGATAGCACGGTCACCCAACGCTTGCGCCCCAATCACACATTGCCCAACATTCCTCACCTCAGACGAATCCTCCCCACCCTGTTTCTAACCGCAATACTCAATTTCTCTCAGGCAATATTGGTTGACTACCAACTTCGGCTACGGGATCAAATACGTTGCGTTTACTCAACACACCATGCGATTCTGTAGAGTTATCTCACACCCGCAAACCTTGCACTGCTGTGGCAAATGCATGACACTTTGTCCGTTTTTTCTTTTATATACCACAGCGTTTCTACTTTATAGTTCACTTACCTACCTACAGTGCGTTCTTCAATCGGTAACGCAGTCTGCAACCGCTTTTTCCGACAACCGTAACTACCGAACAGTTTGCGGCTGGTGCTGCTGTTCATCCCCAAAAGGCCTCGTAAGTCGGAATGCCAGGCTTGTAAGCAACCATTCTCAGCTTGCAACCAAGCATCTTCTGCTTCCAGATCAGTTCGTCATTTGAGCAGGTCGGCAATTGTTAGCGAGCCTTCAGTCATGTAGATAGGTTAGCAGATTTCTAGGAAGATAGGCAGATATGTACTTCATTGCTTGAATGAACTTAACGTTGAAATTCTATACAAGTTTTCAGATAATACTCTCGCGTGGATGCTCCTATCAAAATAGAGTAATAGTTCATCGCTAAGATCTAACCTTAAGCGTCCGGTATTATGCAAAGATAAAATGTCCATAAATGCTTCCGCTATGGCTTTTGAGTCATCCATAGGCACAACACTTCCAAGTTGAAATTTATTTACTAATGAAGCCAAAGCAGAATCAATAGGACATAATGCAAGAACATATTTTTTTAGAGCCAGATACTCATAAACCTTACCAGGGATAGCTGTCGAACCGCCCTCCTCTTTCGGTATGATTACCAAACCCACATCTGAATCGTGAATCTCCATCAACACTTTCTCTCTATCGATATTTCCATGAAATCTAATCATATCTGTCAAGTTCATATCACAGGCCAACTGACGATATTCATCTACATACGGGCCATAGAAATCAAGTTTGATTGGAATATTTCCATTTTGTCTGCGGACAATATTCAAAGCTTCAAACAAAGCCACAGGTGAACGCTTACGCCAAAGACCGCCAGTATAAATCACTCGAATATAATCACGAGGCCGGCTTGAAAATCCATAAACATTCCTAAATTTGTGTAAATCACCTGGATCAAACCCGTTAGGAATAACTACAAATTTGCTCTCCGGAAGATTAGGGTATTTCCTGAGAAACAAATTTTTCGACTCTTCAGTTACTGAAATAATTAGTTCAGCGCTTTCGACAATCACCTTTTCCAGTTTAGATGCCAGAACATTTCGCCATCGTAATTCAGAGTTGTAGTAAGGATTCCCTACCCAATCATCCCGAAAGTCAAGGATTAAGGGTTTTCTCAAAATTTTACCGAGCACGAATCCAATAACCGCTGAAGAGTGAGGCGGTAGAGTTACATAAATCATATCCGGTTCGTACTTATAATTAATTCTTATCCCCTCTATTAATGCAAAGGGTAACCAGAGCAATTTCTCATCTGGAATGAATATAGAATGATATATTTTCTTAAAAACAGATTTCAGTGAGGAATAGTAACCTGGCACATTTGAAATTCCAGAAAACGAGGAGTACAGTTTGTCATTCACTTTTCCCGCTAATTCAAATGAATTAGTCCGAAAGATATCACCTTGATCAACGCCATCTAAAGAAGAATAATCTCTTAGAAATGTAGGATAATACTTCTCCTTGACTGTAAGTACAAGTGGATGCCAGCCATTATCCCTTAAGTAGCGGACAAAAGACTTAACTCTAACGACTCCTCCCCCACCACAGGGAGGAAAATAATAAGCTACGACTAACAGATTACGCATTAATCCTCCCTCCCTCTGGTTGACTGATACTTTGTTTTAGCTTCACGAATTGACAATTATAGAAATTACTTCTAACCACCATCCCGATTAATATCCAGAAAAAAAAGGATATATTTTCATATGCCATTAGTGAAGATCCTATTCCACTGACGACTAATGCAACCCCAGCGGTATAAATACCTATACCAAAATAACGACCCTCCAAATTGACACATCTCCTCAATAGGTACCAGGAGCGATAAAAGAAACCGTGCCATAAAATATAAACAAATATCATCAGGCTGATCAACCCATTTTGATAGGCTAAACCAACGAATAAATTATGGGCTCCATAGCTGATTAAGTTGCCAGAACGATCCGGAAGAACAACCACATCATAGGTTCCTGTACCAAAAAGTGGATGCTTAATAATTTCCCCAATCGCCTGCTCCCAAACTTCCAGTCGCCAGACAAACTCAGGAACATTCAGAGGATTAAACAAAGAAATAAAACGAGAACGTAATTCTTCAGATATTGACAATAATGTAAGAATGGATATTCCAAGAATTATTGACAAGAACGTTAAAGTAACAATCTTGACATCAAGATTACTTTTACTTAAGTATATAACCTCAAGGACAATCGCTAACCACAAAGCAGACAGAATTGCTGCCCAGGCACTCCTTGAAAAGGTAACAATGATCCCGAGACCTTGAAGTATCAACATTAATAACCAAACCCAACGATTTCTTTTAGAACTTCGCCATAGAAACCAGCTTATACACATTGTCAGGCTCAGAAAAGCGCCAAATAAGTTAGAGCTATGAAATCCTCCATGACCTCTATAGATAGCCTGCGGCATTAGATAGAGATTACCCATCCGCCCTGAAACAATCCATTCAGGAATTTTTTGAAATAACCCCAGATATCTCTGATTCGTAATAAACCCCCCAAATATCTCTCCTCCAGATATCGTTTGTATAACAGCAAAAAGCGAGGATATTGAGGCAGAAATGGAAAGGATTTTAAGCGCCATGAGTGAAGATTTTTGGTTTAGAAACTTCAAAGCTACAAGGTAGAGAATAATGGGAAGCCAGGCAAGACGGAAAACAACCCACAAAATCTGAAAGTCACTGGTTAACTGAAAACCCTTGAGATATGAAACACTTATTCCCAACCCATAAATAATAACCAAGGATAGATGAGGGATTTTGGGAAGCTTTTTTGATAAGAACACCACCAGGAGGAAGAGAAAAAACAACAAGATCGCCAGGAGAATAAGAGGCGTAATCCATAGGTTATAAAAATTTTGAATTTCGAAATCTATTTCAAAAGGCAGAAAGAACATCAGCCCATAGAAGAGCCAAACACAAAGACGATGGAAGTTATTCTTCGAATCCATCTTATCTTAGTCTAATGAGGTTCTTTGACCTTTAAAATTAGAATTAGCATCTTATCTGTTTGGTCAGATCGGCTATGTAGAAATTCTCATCCCGATGGTAAGGATGAACAGCCAGAGAATAACTGCAGGGTAAATTCTCCTCTCCCACCAGACAAACAGAACGATTTTTCTGTTTGTGACCATAACCAAGTGATCTCCACGTATCCACAATTTTCCAACTCAGCGAAGCACCATTGACTTTTTGTAAATAAAGGATTTTTTTTGAGTCCGATAAACTTTCCAAACAGACGCGATCCCCCTCGACTGATTGTATCCTGGCTTCCCCTAAATGCAGGAAGCTTTCGAATTTGCATTTACCCTTCCCCAATAATTCATCCGTTATCCACAAAAACTCGTCAGGTTCTTTATATAAAATGACTTTCCTGCGATGAATTATTCCGTATCCATTGCGCGCGTAGCCATCATGTTCGCCAATAAAAAGAATAAAATCATCATTTTCCTGCCATGTCAAGACTTTGACCTCTTTTTTACCCAGAGGAGAAAAAGCATTGCGAGGGTTAAACTCACTTTGCTCCTCCCCATTCACAACCACTGTATTGTGATAAGATGTGCTGCGGAATCGATTACGCTCGTTATAATCGGCAGTATAGATATAGCATCCCGGATCAACAATCCATGAAACGCCCTGCGTGAAATATTCAACACTCAGACTGTCATTATGGGCATGTCCTGAATTGCCATCCTGTGCCATACCCGTTCGAATGATCACCTGATTGTCTTTATGACGCATAATGTAAATACCACCATCTGCATATGCCTTAGAGCAAATCGACACCTTATTCAAGCTTATGCTCTTGCTCAAGTACTCGAAAACCCTGACCCCCAACAACCACAGCGCTTCCTCCCATTGATCTGCAGCAGCTAGAGCAAAATCTTGCCGCTCGAAAAGAACCGCCCCAATAGCAAGCAAGTATCGAAAGTCCAGCCACTCTCTCTCGGGGGGCATCCAAACCTTGAGTCTATGCAAACGCCCATTGTCATGATCACCAATCAACGGAACTGTGCCATCCGGTTTGCTGAGGTCCATGATAAACTCCAGCATTTTCTCCAAACGCTTCATGTATGCGGAGCTAAATGAATATCCATAGAGACTCGCCAGAATTGTTGCAGAAAGAAACATCTCTGTTGCCAGTCGATGATAACTTGTAGATGCTTCGAAGTTTACGCCATCGGGATAGACCTGTTTGAACATTTCCCGTTCAAGTTCCCGCAAACCAAACTCCCGCCATTGCTTTGTTTCTTTTAACTCCTGACACAATAGTCCAATATAAATCAAGCCTACAAGATTGGCAAGATAATGATTATTCGTTGAACCAATATTTTCTAAGTTATGCCAGATATGTTTCCCATGAACCCATATACTCTCAAACATTAGTTGCCGAAATTCATCAGTCAATGTTATCGAGTCCTTCAAAAAGTAGTACCCCCACAGCCAATTCACCACTCGAATAGAAACATCCATCGGGCAAGTCCAATTGACGCCATAAGGATAGGGATTATGGGCGATCCAATCACAGACCTGAGAAACAAATTCCCGAGCATATAACTCGTTTCCCGTGAACCAGTAAGCCTGACCAAGCCAGATAAGATGTTGAAAACGACTCAACTCCCAGGGAACTTTAATTTCATAACCTCCAGGATAGGAGGCCGGTTTGATATCTGCAAAAAAAAACTTCGAATTAAAACGATAATTATAAATAGTATCCAGATGCCATTCGATACCGCTTTTAGGGTGGATGTGTAAAGTACCCAATAGATTAAATCTATGATCCCTTGTCTGTTCAGCAACCTTAGTGATCAATTCTACTTGATCTGAAAACTGTTCCTTGAATCTCGTAATAATTAGCTCTCTTTCAGCAGGACTTTGCGGTAGAAAAAAAATTGCTCCTCTTGCCCTGCTTTCTACAATCGTCCAATCTGTTCCTCGCCTCCATTTCTGGAAAAAATCTTGAATCACCCCCAAATTTTTTAATGAGATTCTATAAATGAAAATTTTGATCTTATAGTAGAACTTTCTGATGAATTTCGTGACTTTAGATTGCACCTTATAGAGCCTCTATATCTCCTGAATTGAAGTTGAAAACATAATCGGAAAGACTTCTCGAGAATTAAAGATGAGTAAACTTTTGCTCTAGGATATTTAAGAGAATTTTAAATTCTTCTGGTTTTATTTCATTCAGGAGTAACAACAAAAAGCTGTAAGTGATAGCTCCAGAAAGGACAGCGACCAACAGAACGAGGATGGGCGAAGTGATCTGAGTAAAATTCAAAAATAGATAAACAACACCGCCCATCCCCAGACAAGCGAGTAACGCCTTGCTCAGGCTATCCCATGGAAAACGCCAAACGAACAACCTTCGCGAGAACACAACACCCCATCCTAATAGGAAAAGATAGCTCAAAGTGGTCGTCACTGCAGCAGCTTTAAATCCAAATCGAGGAACAAACACCAGGTTCATGCATACGTTTAGAATACCTGCTACCAGTAATCCGAGTCCACTTGGTGCCGTATATTTATAAAGACTGAAACCAACGCCAAAACGCTGGAAAAGTCCCAGCAAAAAGACTCCGAAGGTAACCCACGGTAATACAAAAGCCGCCTCACCATATTCCTGGGGTGCCAGGAAAGCCAGTAAGGGTCTTTGAATGATACTTAATCCAACAACCGCAGGTAAACAAAGGAGGATATAGTAACGCGTTCCTGTCTCAAGAAAATATTTCGCGCTTGCTTCACCCTGTTTTTCCCAGACCATGATGACCAATGGATTGAAGGCAAAGGCAAAGAGAGAATTCAAAAGCAATATCGTACTTTCAGACACCCGATAACTGACTGAATACAACCCCACTTCATACGCTCCTCGGTAAACCTGAAGAATATAACGATCTGAAGAGCTCAAAAGCCATGCAGATAGATTCCCTATAATCAGTGGATAGCTATACTTGAACATTTCCCTGATTATTTCAAGTGACGACCTTGTGATTGAGAATCCTATTTCCTTATTTTGAAACAATAACAAACTGAATGACACCAGGCTGGTCACCAAAAGAGCGCCCAACAGCAATGCTTCAACCCGAAGGGCAAGAATTGTCATTAGCACTATTCCAAGTAACCATCCTCCGCCCACTTTGATCACTGAGAACAGCGAATAAAGACGTGTCAGGCGCTTTGCCCTGAGAAAACTCTGAAAGGTATCGTACAATGTATTTACAACAATTAGCATGATTCCTATGGCGAATGATCTCACCAGAACTGCCTGCACAGAATGCTTTAACAAAACCAACAACGTATATAAAAAAAGTCCAGTAACAAGCGTTGTTAATAAAAGACTGATAAAAACTGCGTTGCGGAAATTTGCATTTTGTTCCGTTCCATTGAATGAATAATAAAACCTGATTACAGAAATTCCCACCCAACTTGTAACCGAATTTACCAGAGTAACCAGGGTAATCACCAGGGAATAATACCCAAATTCATCAGGACTCAGGAATCGTGTAATTACAGGCAAAAAAACGATCGCGAGAATTGCCGGTAATACATGGGCAGGCGCATATTCGATTATGTCTGCGAGTAAGGTTCGCTTTCCTATCGTTTGCACGGCTGACCTAATTTAAATTATCTCTTATTTCAATCTCCTCAATCAGACACCTGCTTACTCCAGACCCCACAATAAACGGTAAGGTTCCAGAAGGGACGTAACTGAAATTTGAGACTTAATATATTTTTTAAGATCTCCTTCTTACCATATCGCCAATAAGGTAAAAGATCTTTCTTCGTGTTCTTGATATATACCGTATTCAAAATATCCTCCCTATGCTCTAAATTCCCCAACTCCTGTTTATAATCAGTTGCAGGGATTATACGGGAAAAATGACTTTCTACTGTTTCTAATAATATAAGTGCTTGTTGAGAATCTAAAGTTCTCTTTTTGGATAAATCTATGTCAAAAGTTAAGATTAAGAAACCACCTGGTCGTATAATCCGATGGAATTCTTTAATGATCGCTTCATAGTCAGCTGTATGTTCTAAGACAGAAATACAATATACTAGATCAATGGATGACTCTTTATAATCAAGCTGCTGTAACCAGAAGTTATCAAATATCACTTTGGATGGCGAATTAGCATTTATCTCTTCATAAATCGAAGATAATCCTGGATCACTATCACATGCATACATCCTGACATTTTTCATTTTCTCCGAGATGAAATATGGAAAAAATGTACATCCCGAACCCGCGTCCAGAATTCTAATTTCCTTATCAAGACTCCGATTTCTAAAATATTCTTCGATACTTCGGTACACAAATGGATACTCCCATTGCCTGCTCCAATGATAAAAACTATCCTTCATCCAACGATATTTCCTCAGGGCTCGACGATTTGTGTTTGCGAACTGACTCGAGAAGATTTTCATTTCGGTATACAATTGTGTGCTGCTCATCGATTGATATGCCGCAATTGTTGGTATCCCACCTTTCAAGAAGATATCATTCTCCATTGTAAGCCTCTCCATGCATTTAGGTAAGTAAACTATCGTAAAGTTCGCCGTATTCTCTAAACTTTACCTTCCAGGAAAGATGCTCAATCACCGCTTTTCGTAATGCTTCTCGATTGATTTCCATATCCAGCACTTTCTTGATCTTCTCAGCTAATTCCACCGCGCCCTCGAACTCTGAGTTGTATTTTTCTCCGATGTAAAGATTTAATGCGGATTGCAACTCCTCTACACTTTTATGATAACCAATAATTGGCACCCCGCTTAATAATGCTTCGTAATAGGCTAATCCAATCCCTTCCAACTTACTGGGCATGACGAATACATCGCTGGCATTATAGCAATCATCGAGGTTTTGGGCAGGTGCCTGGATAGTATGTATATTAACCAAATCTCCCTTGATTATCCTCTGTATTCTTATACATGTGCCAGGGTCGGCTACAATAAGAAGTGTGGTGTTTTTCTTCAAACATTCGTCTTCGGCAAATGCCTTTAGTAACACACCTAACCCCTTCTTTTCAAACGGTAAATGTACACCAACAAACAATATGGTTCGTAAGTTTGGTAAATTTAATTTTTTCTTAGCGTTCAACTTATCATAAAATTTAATTTTTTCTTCATTGATTGGATTTAAGATTGCAAACATTTTCTGTTCATAAGCAAAACTGTTTGTATGGTGCAACAGTGCTTCTTTAGCAAAACGACTTACACACACAATTCTATCAACTGCTTTTATAAGTGCCCCCCAAAGCTCTGGGTTTGGAGGAAGTTGATATTCCTCTATCAGGTTACCTTCTAAAACCATACCGACCCCATGATCGGTTACAACTAAAGGGGGGCGGCTATGGAGAGACAGGATACTGAATACAACGGGGTCGAAAATTTGGGCTACATGGATAATGTCCGGCTTCAGGTCATCGATCAATTTTTTCATAACCTGTCTTTTATACAGGATGACCAATTTTTGTTTCAGCCCAAAGTAACGCAGGAAAATATTCGAATTGGTAGGTCTAGTAGCTTGAAGCAACGCTTTGAGTGTTTTCAGCAAAAAATTATCTTTTGGCCAGCTAATGATGTCAAACGGGTAATCAGCGCAACGTTTCGTCAGGTGAGTTAAAAGGTGAACATCATAACCGGCTTGATGCGCGTAATTTGTTAACTCCCAAAAATAGGTAGCCACACCTCCACTTTTTATTCCTCCATATTCAGGAGGGATAGGTCCAATGTATAAAATCCTTGAACTTTTCGTATCAACCATAATTTCTTGTAGCGATCTTTTCAAAATAAAAATTTGCAAGATTGGTTTCAAGTACGATTATTGGAAATCAATTCTTTCCCAAATAAATTTGTCATAAATCTGAGATTCTCTAAGATGATCCCGCTTAACCGAACACTTTGCTTGATTTTTCAAGTTACCAGACTCAGAAACGCTCCAGATACCACTAATGACTGAAAATTTCTTATTCCAGCATTGTCTCCCCATCATACATAATCATGAGAATAAAACCAGATACCTGTTTCAATAGTTTATACAACCAACCCTTGAGATATTCGACGTCTAGCGAGGTTGATTTCATTAATGACCCAACCCTACTGCAAAGCTGACCCTTGTTGTTTCAATCAAAGAAGTTAAACCAACCGGACATTCTCGCTTTCCAGCCAAAAACATTGCAAAGGTCCTTAATGCTTCCAAGTGCCCCTTGTCCTGAACCGAAGCGCTCCAGCCTTTTACCCTTGCGCCATGAACCTGCAAGTTCTTATAATCATCCAGCACCAAAACCTTCCCATCGGCGTAGACCTCCATGTACTCCTTTCCGAAGTCCGGGGCGCCTAACGCCGTATAGAGTAATGTGGCAACCGAGCCGTCGGCGTAGCGCAGCGTCGCCGTTACATTGTCTCCTGCCAACACGTGCTCAGTTTTAGGAGCAATTGCGGTCACGCTGACCTCAGCCACCGGGGCATCAATCAGGTATTGAAATAAATCAATAACATGACACGCTTCGCCGATGATTCGTCCCCCGCCCTCTTCGGTTTGAGTCCAATGGTCCGGGGGCAGGTATCCTGCGTTCATCCGATAGAAAATCATTAACGGATTCTGCCTTCCTGAAATGATCTCCTTTGCTCGTCGTGCTGCTGGTGAAAAACGGCGGTTGAAGCCTACCATAAAAGGGACTCCTGTCTCCCTTAGTACCGCCACCAGTTCATCTAATTCAGCCTGATTCAATGCCATCGGCTTCTCCAGGAAAATTGCCTTCCCTGCCCTGGCTACTGCCATCGCCTGGCGCGCATGAAGATTGTGACGCGTGCAGATCAGCACTGCATCCACATCAGGATCGTTTAAGACATCCTTATAGTTTGTGCTGGCATAATCGGCGCCAAATTGCCGGGCTGTGGCGAGGGCATTCGTTCCCGACGCAGTTACGATCGCACGAATATGATAGAGATGCGAAAGTTTCTGCAGGTTCGGTAGATGCATGGCTTTTGCAAAATTGCCGGCGCCCACCACCGCAATGCGGATTTTTCCGCTCACCGTTCGCGAATTCAGGAATGTTCTTGTCTCCAGTTTGGTTGTGGTATATCCCTCAATATCTGAGGGATATCGCAGCACCACGCCCATTGGTTTGACGGCTGAAGACTTGAGTTCCGCATACGCCTCTGCCGCCTGAGCCAAATCGTATTCCCGTTCCAGGATCCCAGAGAGTCGCACCTTCCCTTCAGCAACCAGCCGCAGATACTCAGCCATGTTTCGGTTCTCAGTCCAGCGTATATAAGCATAGGGGTAATCCAGACCTTTACCCTCATAACGCTCATCGTAGCGTCCAGGCCCGTACGAACATGAAATCAGGAAGTCAATTTCTTTCTCATAAAAAGGCGATCGTTTCAACCCCAAACCCACGTCACCCACCACTACCACTCGCCCCTTTTTTCGAGTAATCTCCATCGCCTGCTGCACGATGGCGTTGCTGTTCGATGCAGCCGTGATGATCGTCGCATCCACTCCATAACCGCTTGTTAAGTTGCAAATTTCTTTTTGTAGTTCCACTTGATCAGGATCGAACGCGTAATCGGCGCCCAACTCACGAGCCAGTTCCACCCGGCGTCCATCTAGATCAATGCCAATAACCCGGCACCCAGCCACTTTCAAAAGCTGTATGGTTAATTGTCCTAACAAGCCCAGCCCAATAACGGCCACGATTTCGCCCAGACGGGGATCAGCCCGCCGTACGCCTTGCATGGCAATCGCCCCCAACGTGACTGAGGCAGCATCTTTCAAGGAACAACCATCGGGTACCTTGACAGCCAGATTGGTTGGCACGAGCACGATCTCCGCATGGTTGGCGATCCCAGCGCCAGCACAGGCCACGCGGTCGCCGGGTTGGTAGATGTCCACATCCCTACCAACCTGGATTACAACACCGGAGCAGGAATACCCTGTGGGTACAACACCTGCCACCTGCCCTTTAACCTTGGCTACAGTTTTTTGGATTCCTTGCTTACGCAATTGGTCTATAACTTGCCGCACGCGATCCGGGCTCTCCAGAGCGCGCTGAATCAGGGGCTTGGCGGATCTCTCCACGTTGCTGATTTCCGTGCCGGCGCTGATCAGTGAATAAGCCACTTCAACCAGGATATGCCCATCTTCAATCAGCGGCGCCGGCACATTCTCCACCCGGATCTGCCCACGCTGAATCAAGACCTGTCTCACGCGTTCACCTCAAGCAAAGCAGATACAATGCGGGTTGCCGCGCAACCATCCCACAATTCCAGACGCGCAGTGTCTGCCGATTTTGGCACCCCTAACATAGCTTTTGCTGCGACAATTAATTCGGCCGCCCGGCTCGCCACCAATCGGTTCGTACCTTGCGTTACCGTCACTGGCCGCTCTGTGTTTGGCCGCGCTGTCAAACATGGCACACCCAGGTAGGTGGTCTCTTCTTGAACCCCACCCGAATCGGTCAGGACGAGGCTGGCGTGCCTCTCCAGGGTCAGGAAATCCAGATATCCCAGCGGTTCGGTCAGGATCAGGGCATCAGACGGCTGTCTTATATCAAGGCTAGCAATCCGTTGCCGCGTGCGGGGATGGACGGGAAAGACCACCTTTGCTTGCTGACTGATTTCCGCCAGGGCTGCTATGATCTCGTGTAAGGTTCCTGGATCATCCACGTTAGAGGGACGATGCAATGTTACCAACACAAAGCAGCCATTCAACCCAAATCGCTCCTGCAAGCCAGGCCAGCGAGTTTCCGTCTTGGGCAACAACCGCATCAGGGTATCAATCATAGGGTTACCGACAAAGCGAATCTTTTCTTCCGTAACACCTTCTCGTCGCAAGTTCTCATTGCCACTTGGTTCGGTTGTAAAGAGCAAGTCCGACAGGTGATCGGTTACAATGCGGTTGATCTCTTCTGGCATGGTGCGGTCGAACGAGCGCAAGCCGGCTTCAATGTGCGCCACCTTGACACCTAGTTTGCTCGCCACCAGCGCACAGGCCATGGTTGAGTTCACATCGCCTGGTACGAGCACCCAGTCCGGTTTATAGTCCAGCAACACCGGCTCAAAGCGCTGCATAATCAACGCCGTCTGTTGGGCATGCGAACCGGAGCCTACCTCCAGATTTACGTCCGGTTGGGGAAGTTCCAACTCCTCTATGAAAACCTGTGACATGTTTTCGTCATAGTGTTGACCAGTGTGAACGAGGATTTGCTGAAAAGCTTCGGGGTACTTTCTTATTTCGTGCATGATTGGCGCGATCTTCATAAAATTTGGCCGCGCCCCTACCACATGCAGAATCCTCAATGGAAATTTTTGCTTTTTGCTGAATTCTTTTCCCATCAGTTCACAAAAGTACAATTTGTAACCTGATCGCCTATGCCCATGTCAAAGGATTTTTGGCAATATGTTTTGGCCAGATCAAACTCGCCCCATTTTAACAAGTGCCTGATGACATCATTCCACACAATACTCTGTCCTCCTGCCAAATCCAATGCGATATCAAATTCCTTAATAGATTTTTGTAGATTTGCCTTGTCGAGATAATAAAGGATCCAACCATAGTGAACATGCGACCAGATATTGGTAGGGTCTATATCCAAAGAGGTTACAAAATAATCATGTGCTGTTTTAAGGTCATCTTGCTGAAAGGCAATTAAGCCTAAAAATCGATATACATGCGATAATTCTCTCCTAACCTTATCACGATGAACATCAAATTCGATTGCCTTTTTGAACACCTTCATTGCCTTAACAAAATCCATTCTGTCATAAAGGATAACCCCATATCTGAACCAGGCACGCAAACGTTCTTCCTCATTGATCCAGCCACGATCGATTTCAATCGCCCTGACCAGGGCTTGATCTGCTTCTTCGTTTAGACCCAATTGTCTTAAGGTTAGGTACCGTAAATATGCGATTGTACTCCTCAACTCCATGCCCATACGCTGGGCGTTTTGGTACCAGAGCAAAGCGGTCTCGTAATCCTCCTTTTCTCGGGCTTTCTCAGCTATGGGGATAAAATCCTCTGCCCGTACGCCAGCCTGCCGCCAGGTGTCGTAGGTGTTCAAACCATCGGCGCACTTGCCGTTAGGTGGGCAGGCCTGCAGCAGGGCAAAGCCCATCTCCAGGTATCCAGCCGGGTTACGCGGGCGCAGTTCCCCAAAACGCTGAAAAGCCGCAATGGCATTTTCGTAATCGCCCAAAAGGCAGTAGGTCTTTCCCAATAAGTAGAAGGTGTACGCCTGACGCGGGTCGAGCGCTTCGGCTTTGCGCAGGTGCGTTGCAGCGTTCAGCAGCAGGTCACGCTCATTCAGGTCCTCGATAAACGGGCGCAGGCAGGCAAAGCCACCGTAGTCGTTATCGCCCACCGGAATCACGGCTCTCAGGGATGCCCCCGCCTGTTGCTGATGATAGAGGGAGAGTAACGGACGATAGAAGATGAGCAATAGCAGGAGGACAACCCCGAGAGGGAGGAAAATCAACTTGAAGAAAGTCCCCGCCGCGTTTCGGTTAAGTTGAATCAAGGGATTGAATTTCGCTTCCATTGAGAAAGCGCCGTTCCATGAAGTATTGACGCCTAGTGCTGGCTAACCAAGGGCGCAAACAGAGCCTGGCGAAGGTTTTTCTTAATCTATTGCGTTTTATCCATCTTTTCCATGCGTTTCCGCAGGACTTCAACTTGAATCATGCAGAGCGCGCTCCTCTCTCTCCAACCAGAAAGCCTTCACAGAACCGCAGGATTTCAGCCGCCGCATTGATTGCCTCTTGGGCTTGTTTCTAGGTAAAATAATCCGCCGGATTCCCGGCCACATAGCCATTAGGGTAACGAGCAGGAATGTGGCCTTCTCTAAATCCCTGAGGCCCTGGTCATACCAATCTTGCCAGCGGTTCATCGCCTGGACGCCATCAAAGGTTCTTTGGCGAGGATTTCCTCCTTCCTGGGCACGGTTTCTTCCTCACTGCGCCACCAATCCCACACCAAAACGCCGCAGACGGTTAAGAAGGCGCCCAAAGCTCCCGCCAGAGCTGTATTGCGCAGTGTGCCACGCGGTGCAGGATTATCAGGTACTTCTGCATAGGAGGCTACCCGGGCAAATCCGCTGGAGTCGCTGGCGGCAATGCGGGTTTCATCATATTTTCGAGAGAGAGTCGTATATGTCTCCGAAGCAGTTGTCCATTCCAACTCCAGGCGCTTTTTTTCATTTTCCAAAGCCTGAATTCTTTGCTGAAGGATCTCAATTTGATTTTTTATCTGCTCCATCACTGCTTCTATCTCTGCGTTTTGTCTCTTCAGGCTCTCTAGCCAGGTTTCCAAGAGAAGCACAGCCGTCTCCTTGTTGAGTTGCTGGTTCGCTTCAGGGATCGGAATCATTAATTGTGTACCGGCGTTATTCTGACTGATAACCACCTGCGTATCTGTTGAGGTCATTGGAGAGAGCGGGGTAAGTGTATCTGCATAAACCCGAGAATAGAGTAAGAAAAGATTGGTTTGTTCATAAGGAGGCAATGTCGAATTGTCTGGCAAAGCATTGAGTTGCTGGAGGAGCAATTGAGCATCGCGATTCACTACTTCGATCATCCGCTGGCGGCGCAGTGCTTCATTTTGCATGGCTAACAAGGAGTTTTTCTGATTGATCAAGATGGCACTTTCATTGCGGTTTTCAAATGCTTCGAGATTTTTACCAGCTAATTCCAGGCGACGAGCAGCCAGCTCAATCTGCTCTTCAAAGAATGCTACCTGGTTTTCATCGCGACCGCTATATATCGTGTTCACCCGGTCTACAACCAGATCACTCCACAGATTGACCAAACGCTGGGCGTCCTCGGCTTTTTTCATACGGGCGCTTAAGATCAACACGCTTTGATCACTCCCCGCTTCGATCTTCAACTTTTCGCGAAGTTTTTCGGCGCTAATTTGTTGTGCCGTATCCTGATTTATAAAATTCAATAGCTGCCCAAGGATCTCATCACCTAAAGCAACATCGGTAACCATCTTGCTATTGAGCGTAATTGGGCTTAAGGATTGATAACGCGAGTCAAAATTTGGTTGATAGGGTGGACGCGTCAAAGCAATCACCGCCTTGGCTTCATAGAGACGTGGTTGCAAAAAGCTAAACGCAAAAGCTAACGCCCCCAGCAATAAAGCTATACCTACAATCCACATCCAGCGCCTGAGCAGGCTACGGATCACTTTGCGCAAATCAATTTCCAGCTCATCATCCATCGTTTTCCTCCAAAACCGGGGGTTTTCTATATATATTAACAACCGTTCAAATCTAACGCTCCGCCCTTCCGACATTCATTTAGGTCGGATGGTTAATTCCACCATAGTATAACCCACAAATCACCCAATGGACACTTGAGGTTCAGATGGTGATGTGGGTTTAAAAAAGAAAGTACGGCTGTGTTTGCTACTCCCCTTTACAACCTCCGCTAGGAACAGGATTTGATGCCCGACTAAATTTTATACAGATAATACTTCCGTGTAAAGGGAAAAATATTAAGACTTTACGGTCAAAGCGTCCAGCCAGGTTGTAGATACTACAAAAGGTGATGATTCGGAAAAGGACTCTAGAAATTAATTCGGCAACCTTCCATCTTCGGCGAGGGGATCAATCACCCGCCAAAGTCCAGATAAGTCGGCTTTCAGCCGACCCTGAATCCGCGTGAGCGGATTTCCATTAACTGAGCAGGGGCTTGAGCCCCAGTGGATGGATTGTTGCATCCCGTATCGTGTTGAATCCCATACCTCCAGGTTTACCGGTTTTTTCCTCGTACCATCAGGCTTAAGCCTGTGTCCTCGCCGTACCGCCATGCTAACCTGGAATCCTTTCCCCATTTACCGACCAACGTCGGCGATACTCCCAAACGGAACGCCAGGCTTCCGCCTGGTATCCCGTACTGCCAGGCTTGCCGGTATTTTCATCGTACCATCAGGTTTTAGCCTGTGTTACCTCCGTATTGTCAGGCTTGCCCGGTATTCACCCCAAAATAACTTACAAATCATTAACAAATCTTAACACATAAACCGCTTGCCAGGATGCAGGGACCTCAATAGAATGAAATCAGAAAGTTGTTGCAAACCAGCAAAGGAGTTTTCAGGGTGGCTAGCCCAATCCACGATCCGACTGTTTCGTAGCTGCGGCTCAGGGTGGATCGCTAACGCCGGTCGATTCTGAATAACTTCTTAACTGAGCAGCGACAAACGAAAACTACTTTTGGGAGGGAAAAATGTGGTATCGAATTGTCTTCGCTGTTTTGGTTGCAGGCGCGCTGTGTGTCTGGCTCTCTGCCACCCTTTCTGCCCAGGCAAACGACCAGCCTTTTCCTGGCATCGAAAACTGGGATCCTAATATCGGCAGCCTTGGCTTAACCCACACTGTCCATTCGCTGGCGTTTGATCAAGGCTATCTTTACCTCGGCGAAGGGTTTGGAGATGGCAATAAGCACATCCGCAGATGGGATGGTGCAAATTGGCAAAGCATCGCAGCGAACGTTGATGGTTCCGTCCTCGCCCTGGTTACCGCGGCAGACGGCAAATTATACGCTGGAGGGTATTTCACCCAGACAGGAAGTTGTAACCCCTGTAAACGGGTGGCTGTCTGGGATGGCACAGGCTGGTCGCCGGTAGGGAATACCATCACCGGTGAGGTGACTGCTCTGGCTATCCACGATAATAAGCTGTATGCAGGTGTGTTTTATGAGTATCCCAACCCTTCTCGCATAAAACGTTGGGACGGCACAGGCTGGATAAACGAACCGATCACTGATACCATTTCCGAATTCGTCAGTCATCCCAATGGATTATTTGCTGCGGGAAAAAAGATTGTGATCGATGAGGACAGCGGAGATCAAATAACCTTTCCATCTCTACGGGTAAAACGCAATGATGGCTGGCACGATCTGGGAAGCGGATTTGCAAATAGCAATTCGAACAGTCTCTTCAGTCTCGCTTTTTATCCCTCCACAGTCTTTACCCCGACTGTTGGGGGAGATTTTATAGAACCACCTCGATACCTTCTCACCTGGTCAGAGAACGGCTGGACTTCCATCGGAAAGCCTGACGATGATGTTCTTGCGCTGGCTGCAGATTCCTGTGGTGGGTTGTATGTTGGAGGAGAATTTCGCAAGATCGAGAATGAAAACTATCCCTTTTTAGCCTATTATGACGGCACTGATTGGCATTCACTGGGAGACTCATTCAGTCCATTACCGCCAAGCATCGAAGTCTTGAGGTTTTACCACGGCTACCTGGCGGTCGGCGGCGTGTTCACCCAAACGCTTGGCAGCCAAAAACATCGCAACATCGCTCTATGGACCGGGCGGGATTGTCACTCGATTGCCGCTTCGGGCGTTTACACTTTCTACGCCTGGCGCCAGCCGGTCGTGATCGAGATCGCCACTCCGGGTAATCTGGCTCAGATCCGCGTCCAGCGTTTCAATAGAAATCATTCGGCTGCAGACGAAATCACTCATCCGAACTTACGCACCGGCGTCTACTGGCAAATCGAAGGGCTCGATAGTTCTGGAAACGCCGCCAGCGGTATGGTCTATACCCTGACTCTGCCAACAGTCGGTTTTACCCCCGACGCGAAAGACAAAATCTGCCATTACACCAACTTGGCATGGGATTGCGCGGCTTCGCGCTATGACGCAACTCGCAAGACGATCACGCGCGGTGGGCTCACTTCTTTCTCCGATTTTACCGTCGGGAACGATGTCGGGCCCACAGCGGTCAGGGTCACAGCGATCCACTCGCAGCCTGCCCGGTCATCCCTCATGGCGATCATTGGGATTATCACCGGCGCGCTCTGGATCGGTTCCCGCCGCCTCCACCGCAGAGGCTTCCGGGCAGACTGAAAGGCACAAAACCACCATTACTGACGCGCCTCAAGATACTGTGCTAACGTTTTCCCTTCGCCCTTGCCCAAAGGTATTTCAAGAAGATTTGGGCTAAATCCAGCCAGCGAACGGGATAACCCAACAGCGCCTGCCAGTCTGTCTCGAAACCATAGCGGGAGCGCATAAACGCCAGCGACGGGAACAGGCGCCCGCCAACGTTTCGCAAGCGCGCCGCCCAGTCTAGCTGCTCGATCTGCTTCCAGGCAAGAGCAACGCGACTGGGAGTCATAACCATCATCGAGCGCACATGCTTTTCCTCTGCGGGGGCAAACTGCTGGCGAAGCGCTTCCAGAACCCATTGCGGCGGGGCTTGTATAAATTTCATTTCAACTTCTCGAAAGGTGTATAGAGCAGCCGCGCTCCACGCCAGGTGCTTTGCCCCGGCGATGAAGTCTGCCCAGTCGATGTGGTGCTCGAATTTCTTCAGAAAACATGCTACTTCATACAGCCACAGCATCCCTAAGCCCCCCAATCCATGTTGATGAGCCAGATGACCGCAGATATACAGGAGATGCGCGCCTGGGTTCAAGGTATAGACGCCCTGAGCCCAACCCTCAAAGGGGATAATCCTTTGCCAGAACCAATCCATATCGGTTCTTTGGCGGTACTTCTCACCGCTCCCCAGCAACCAGTGCACCTCCACATCCACATAGGGCGGTTGAGACTGGCGCAGGTGAACATCGTGAGTGACGTCTTTCTGAATGGCCTCGCTCTGGTGTAAGATGGGCGCCTCATAACCACTCTGCTTGAGCAAATCAACCGCCTGGTCGATTGCTTCCCGTCTTAACAAGATATCCAGATCGCTCATTGGGCGCAGACCGATGTCTTCGTATAGGGAGCGCAGGAAAACCGCTCCCTTTAATAAAACCACCTCCATCCCTGCAGCAGTCAGCAAAGTGACGATACGATTCAATTCAGTAAGGAAGATTCCGTTACGCCCCAGCGTCGCGAGATAAAACTGCTTAAAAGGCTGCAGGAAACGCTCGGGAAGAGGGGGATGTGCCTTCCGTAATTGCCAGTAGATCAGGGCCGCCACCCGATGCCGCTCCGCATGTCGATAGACCTGCTGCCATACATCCTCAGCAAAGAACTGCTCAGCCTGAAGCGCTACCTGGTCGTTGAGGATGTCGATAAGAAATTGTTCGATCTCGTCAGAAGCTTGCAAGGAAATTCACTTTCTCACTAAGACAACGCCCATGTTAATTCGCTTTTCTTCTAATCGATAACCAAACGTGAAAGAGAGTTGATCGTTCTTGAGCGGGCGCACATTCATCGGAATCCATTGGCGGCAACTCTCCTTCGTCGAATACTCAAGATTGCGGAAGACCAGGAAAGTCGGACGCCAATTATCCAACACCAGTTCCCCAAAACATCCATCGTCAAAATGATAGCGCCCGCAAATCTGTCCCATCTCGCAGACTGGCTCAAAGGTAACCACTACATATTGGGCCTTGCGCCCCTGGCGATTGACCTTAGCGCCCATCTTTCCCCACCACTCCCCAATCATCAGCCGATAAAGGTCTTTCATTTGGGCATAATAGTTCGGCGTTGGAGTAAAGGTGAAAGTCGGGGTGACATAAAGGGTCGCATATAAAGTTGGATCAACGGTCGGCCATGGGGTAGAAGTTGGTCGGCTTCCTACCGTCGCAGTCGGTGTAAGTGTTGGGCTCGAGCTGGCGAAACCTGAGATGATTGGCAAAGGCATGGCAGTTGATATAAGTGTAGCCTCCGGACTCGTGTTCGACGGCGCAGCTTTCATATCCATGGCGCAGGCTGTCAGGATAAGCACCACCATTCCTGGGATAACACGCAAAAAGTCAGCCAAGAGAGAGGAACAATATGGGTTCAGGGTACGATTCTCCTCCTCTCCAGGCTGTATTACTTTCCCATGGAAACCACCTGACTCTCCCAGCGATGCCACGCGCCATGATGCTTTTCCAACAGCTTTTTACCCTCGCCGGGCGACTCTAAGCCGGCCAGTTCCAGATCTGCATCTACCATAATCTTGACCAGGTCTTTAAAATATATGCGCGGTTCCCATCTTAACGTCTTGCGTGCATAAGAATAATCAGCCAAAAGAAAATCGACTTCAGTCGGACGGAAATATTTCGGATCGATCTCCACATATTCGTGCCAGTCCATATTCAAATAGCCAAATGCTTCTTCCAGAAATTCGCGCACGGAGTGGGATTCACCTGTGCCAATCACAAAATCATCCGGACAATCATGTTGTAATATTTTCCACATCGCCGCAACGTAATCTGGCGCGTACCCCCAATCCCGTTTGGCATCCAGATTACCCAGGTATAGCTTTCTTTGCTTACCGGCTTTGATCGCAGCCAGACCACGCGTGATCTTACGGGTAACAAAGGTCTCACCCCGGCGAGGGGACTCGTGATTGAACAAGATGCCATTGCTGGCAAAGATTTTATAGGCATCTCGGTAATTGCGGGTCACCCAATAGGCATAGACCTTTGCCGCCGCATATGGGCTTTGGGGTTCAAAAGGAGTCTTCTCGTTTTGAGGCGGTCTGGCACTCCCAAACATTTCGCTGGACGAAGCCTGGTAGAAACGCGCTTTAATTCCACTCTTTCGAATGGCTTCCAGGATTCGCATTGTCCCCAGCCCGGTGATGTCTCCTGTGTACTCCGGCAAATCGAAGCTCACCCTGACATGACTTTGCGCCGCCAGATGATACACTTCGTCCGGGCGGATGTTGTAGATCAAATCAACCAGATTGCCGGTATTGGCCAAGTCACCATAATGCAGGTATAGTTTTACCTGTTCGCCATTATGAGGATCCCGATAAAGATGGTCTATCCGATGCGTATTAAAGGTGCTGGCTCTGCGAATTAATCCATGCACCTCGTAACCCTTGGATAACAACAATTCTGCAAGGTAAGAACCATCCTGCCCGGTAATGCCGGTAATGAAGGCCTTGGTCATTCGCCCTCCAATGAATTTATAGGATTATCCAATTTTACCATCCTGATTTCATTTTTTCTTTCGTTCCAGGAGTTTTACATCCAATTCCAGCGGCACCTGACGATGATCATATAAAAGCTTCAACAAAACCCGCACCCGCTCTGAACCTGGGATGCGAGTGTCGAAAATTGCCTCATATCCGGCAAAAGGACCTTGCCGGATGTAAACCGTCTCGCCACTCTTCAGGCCATTAAAAAATTCGCCTCCCGCCTCAGCGATACCATGCACCTTCCTTTTCAACTCCAGGATCAGGTGCTCCGGCACAATCGCTGGTTCCTCACCAAAACAGACCAGTCCCTGTGTATAAGGCATCCATTTGAAATAGGACAATCCCAACACATCTAAATCCACATGTACAAACAAATAACCCGGAAAATAAGGTTGGATTTTTCTGGCGCGTGGATTGATCGGATGTACCCGAAGGCGGGGATAATACACCTCGATATTTTGATCGAGGATCTGTCGATAAACAACTTCTTCTTTGCGCGGTTTACTCCGCAGTGCATACCAATATACAGACATCACCGTTTCCAGAGAGGATAATGATCAAAATTCAGTTTTACGAGTTTTATTTTAATACCGCTAACTGCACGTGGGCAACCTGGAGATATATTATTCCAGACTCTCGGCGGCGGCTTTGACAATACCGATAAACTCTTCCGCCTTCAAACTTGCCCCACCCACCAGGGCGCCATCGATATCCGATTGATCAAAAAACTCAGCCGCATTATTTGCTTTTACCGACCCACCATATAAAACCCGTACAGATTTGGCAACCTGATCTCCAAAAAGCATGCTCAAGGTAGGACGAATCATCTCTTGAACAACCCGGTTGGCAAACTCCCCGGTAGCCGCCTTTCCTGTTCCAATCGCCCACACTGGCTCATAGGCGATGACCAGAGGTACATCCCCGCTGTTATCCGGTTGAAGTTGAATGCCCGATAAACCAGCCTGGACCTGGCGATGTATAACCGATTGGGTTTTGCCTTCTTCATTCTCCGCAAGCGTTTCGCCAATACACACGATCGGAATTAAGCCCACTTCTAAAGCAGCTCTGACCTTGCGATTGACCGTTTCATCGGTTTCACCAAAATAGGTGCGCCGTTCGGAGTGGCCAAGGATCACAAATTGGCACAATTCCGCAATCATCTTGGGAGAAATTTCGCCGGTGAATGCGCCCTCTTTTTCCCAATATAAATTTTGTGCCCCCAGCTTTATATCCGTGCCCTCTAACAAAGCCTTAACCGCCATTAAAGACGTAAACGGTGGACAAATCACTTTTTCCACCCCTCCAACCTTGGACAGCCCCTGCACAAGATCAGGGACAAGCTGTCTTGCTTCCGCGATTGTTTTATACATTTTCCAGTTACCCGCAACCAATGGGGTGCGTTTTACGGACATTGTGACCTCCAAAGTTCAATAGAATCAGCAACTCAGAGCGTTCTATCGTTGCCTTCAAGGGCTTCTCAGACTCAGAACCGAATCCGAGATCTTGCTCTTGAGACGTTGTGATAATCGATTTTAACCGATTTCCCGTTCGCCGCTTTTAAATGCAAACTGCCTTGCTTCTGGCTTTATGTCAATGATCTAAAAAAGGCGAAGGAAGGTTAAAGGCTATCACCTCCTTCGCCTTCTCAGTGTTGAATTTACTTATCAAGTAAAGCTGCTACACCCGGTAATACTAACCCTTCGAGCATCTCCAGAGAAGCGCCACCGCCGGTTGAGATATGCGTGATCTGATCGGCAACGCCCGATTTTTTCACTGCTGAAACGGAGTCACCACCTCCAACGATGGTAGTTCCCTTGCATTCAGCCACGGCTTTAGCAATCTCAAACGTCCCTGTGGCAAAGTTTGGAAACTCAAAAACACCCATCGGTCCGTTCCAGACAATCGTTCCAGCCGGCAAGATGACCTTACGAAAAGTCTCCACGGTTTCCGGACCAATATCCATAATTCGCCAGCCATCCGGAACAGGTCCCATGCTCATGGTCTTCTTCTGGGCAGTGTCTTCAAATTTATCGGCAATTACTACATCAACAGGCAGACGCAACTTGGTGCTACCCTCTGCCAATAACTCTTTTGCAACTTCCAGGGCTTCGTCTTCTACCAATGAATCTCCCACCGGGTAGCCTTGCGCCTTGAAGAAAGTATTCGCCATTCCCCCACCAATCAACACCTGATCAGCTTTATTGAGCAAGTTGCGAATCACGCCAATCTTATCGCTGATCTTTGCCCCACCCAAGATTGCCACAAACGGCTTTTGGGGATTGGCGATGGCCTGCCCAAGGTATTGGATCTCTTTTTCCATCAAGAAGCCTGCTACGGCAGGCAAGTGTCGGGCAACCCCTTCTGTGGAGGCATGAGCACGGTGAGCAGAGCCAAATGCATCATCTACATAGACATCTGCCAAAGCAGCCAGTTGTTTTGCCATTTCAGGGTCGTTCTTGGTTTCACCCTTGTGAAAACGAGTATTTTCGAGCACCAAAATATCGCCCGGCTTGAGTTGGGCAGCAGCCTGCTCGGCAATTGGGCCGATGCAATCCTCTGCAAAAGCGACTGGTTTTCCAATCAATTTAGAAAGATGTTCAGCGGTAGGTTTCATGGAGAATTGTGGATCAGGACCTTCTTTTGGACGACCTAAGTGAGAACAAAGAATAACTGCCGCTCCCTGATCCAATAGATACTGGATGGTGGGAAGAGCTGCCCGTATCCGGGTGTCATCCGACACAATGCCATCTTTAATTGGCACATTAAAATCCACCCGTACCAGGACTTTTTTCCCTTTGAGATCTATATCCCGGATGGTTTTCTTGTTAAACATAGCACACTCCTAACTCTATGATTGTTGACCAACAATTGCGGAGGAAATCAAAGTCGACTCCTCCCAAAAAAGAATATCTCAAAAAGAGTCCCCTTGTCGGGGACTCTTCACTCAACTTAGAGGGATTTTGCCATCAAAGCCGCCAGGTCCGCCGTACGCACCGAATATCCCCATTCATTGTCGTACCAACTGACAACTTTGGCAAAATTGCTCTCTTCTTTACCTAAAACCATCGTGAAGGGCAAATCCACCGAAGAACTGAACGCGCTGCCCTTAAAGTCAATGCTTACCAGGGGCTCATCAACCGCTTCGAGGATGCCTTTCAAAGGTGGCTTGGCTGCCGCATCGCGGTATACCTGACGCAATTCTTCGGTTGTTGTGGCTTTCTCCAACTCCACTGTCAGGTCAACAACTGAGACAGTAGAGGTCGGAACCCGCAGAGCATAGCCATCCACTTTACCAGCCAGGTCGGGGATAACCAGCTTCAATGCCCGCGCCGCCCCGGTTGTCGTTGGGATGATGCTCATGGCCGCAGCTCGGGCACGGCGGAGATCGCTATGAGGTAAATCCAAAATTTTCTGATCGTTGGTATAGGCATGAATCGTGGTCATGAATCCTCGCACGACTTTGAAGTGATCATGAACAACCTTGATCGCCGGAGCAAGACAATTGGTCGTGCAGGAGGCGTTCGAAACTACGTGATGATTAGCAGGATCGTATTTATCTTCGTTCACGCCTAAAACGATTGTAATATCTTCACCTTCAGCCGGAGCCGTAATGATAACCTTCTTGGCGCCACCGCTGGTGATATGATTTTCCGCTCCTTTTACCTGTTTCCCTTTTTTATTTACCCCATCTTTCTTGATGGTAAATAAGCCGGTTGACTCAATCACAATGTCTACCCCCAAATCACCCCAGGGGATGTTCGCTGGGTCTGTTTCTTTGAAGGCTTTCACCTTTTTACCATCGATCAACAGGCCATCCTCATCAACCTCAACCTTTCGGTTAAAACGACCATAGTTCGAGTCGTACTTCAAGAGGTGGGCCATGGTTTTCAGATCACCAATATCGTTAAACGCTACAACCTCTAGCGTGTCACTATGGTAATCCAGGATCGCCTTCAGGACTTGTCGTCCGATCCGTCCAAATCCGTTGATCCCAACTTTGGTTGTCATTTTAAACCTCCATGGTATAAGATAATCATTTTATGATTGCTTTATCCAGCCTATTTTACTCGATTCTTTACCAAATGAGTATGTGCAATTCTTCACAATCTGATCTGCCTGATGACATTTTTAGCTGCGCATTCGTTGATAGATTGCCAGCAAACTTTTAGCCAGTAAATCCGAATGGTGACGGGCAAGATGAGCCTCATCGTATAACTGTTGCTGGATAATCAGATAATTCAACTTTTGAACGCCTTGCACGGTCACCCACTCGATATTTTCCCCGAAGGCATCCTGGGGTGGCAGGTTTGCTAAGACCACTTGAAAAAGATCTTTGCCCACATGATCTTCGATCGCGCGCACATGATCCTCACAGGTATAATGGTCGGTTTCGCCTGGTTGAGCAGCGATATTGCAAACATACACCTTTAAAGCTTTGCTGCTACGAATCGCCTGGCTGATCTCCGGCACAAGCAAGTTTGGCAAAATACTGGTATACAAACTTCCCGGACCGATCACAATCAGATCTGCCCCAAGGATTGCCTTGATAGCTTCCGGGTATGCCGCTGGCGAACTGGGCTGAAGGTATACTCGTTTTACTCGCCAACTCAAACGAGGAATTTCGCTCTCTCCTTCAACTCGCACTCCTCCTGTCACCATGGGGAGATGAACATCTGCGATAAGATCAACTTGCTGCAGGGTAGAAGGCAAAACTCGCCCTCGTACAGCCAATACCCGTCCCGATTCGGCTACAGCCTCTTCAAAACTGCCGGTGATCTCTGCCAGAGCTGTAATCAAGAGATTGCCCAGTGAGTGCCCGTTTAAGCCGCTCTGCCCATCCGGAAAGCGATATTGAAAAAGATGGGTTAATAGAGCTTCATCATTGGACAAGGCTGCCAAACAATTTCGCAGATCACCCGGCGGCAATATCCCCATCTCTTTGCGCAACTTTCCGGAGGAGCCTCCCGAATCCGCAACGGTCACGATTGCTGTCAAATTATAAGTATATTCCTTTAAGCCTCTTAGTAAGGTTGCCAACCCATGTCCCCCTCCAATCGCAACAATTTTAATTCCCCGCTCCCGCCTTCGATGAATGGTAAGTTCATCGAAAACCTTCTTTCCTGGCTTTAGGAACGGCCCCATCAAAGAACGGTTAATACCGTAAATACCACCCAAGACCATACCCAATCCCAAGAAAATGAAGATGATTGCGCGAATTGGGCGAGATAAAAAACGCAGAGAAGCTGCAGATAACAAGGGCAACCACCATGTCTCAGGTGCCGTCCGGTAAATATGCAAGATCACGATCCCCAGGCCGATTCCGATGAGGGTTGTTCCCATAAGGGTGAGTAATAACCATCGTTTAACACCAATGCCAGGTGAAAGCCAACGAAAAACCTGGAAAAGTTCTGCGCGGAGGTTTCGGATAGCAGAGAGCACTTTTGAAGACCTCATACCTGCCTCATCATAGCAGCCTTTTGTTTCATCGTCAACTTTTCCTAAGAAACTATTAAGCATTCATTACGAAACCCCTTCAGACTATGCTATACTTTTCAGAAGCCATGATGAACAAAACACGTTCCGGTTTTCTCGATTATCAATGGGAAATACTATCTCACTTACACCCGATAACTTCATCTGTGGAGAAAACCTTACAAAATTACCCTCCAATTCTTCGACAACTGCTCTTCAATCGTGGCATTTATACCTCAGAGGCAGCCGAAGATTTTCTTAATCCTTCAATGGACAAAGCCTATGATCCATGGCGAATGAAAGGCATGGCAATCGCCGTCGAGCGCATTCGCTTTGCGATCCAGCATAAAGAAAAAATCGCTATCTACGGTGATTATGACGTTGATGGGGTTAGTGGTACAGCTCTCCTTTTCGATTTTCTAAAAAACCTTGGTTGCGATGTTCGTCCATACATCCCAAACCGATTTGATGAAGGTTACGGTGTTCGCCGAGAGGGATTACAAACGCTTCGGGATGAGGGAGTAAAACTGGTCATCACTGTAGATTGTGGGGCGCGGGCTAACGATGAAGCAGATTATGCCCGCTCTATCGGTTTAGATTTAATTATTACCGATCACCACCAACCTCATGCTCAAATTCCCAATGCTATCTCGATGCTAAACCCTAAACAAAACGGAGAAGCGTATCCTTATCCAGAATTGAGCGGGGTTGGGATCGCTTATAAGCTTATCCAGGCTCTGGAACAGACTCTCAAACCATCCGAGCCTATCTCAAATTTGTACTTAGATCTGGTTGCCCTGGGCACCATTGCAGACATCGCCCCCTTAACCGGCGAAAATCGAATCCTGGTTGCCAACGGGTTAACCCAACTTCGGCAGACCCAGCGTATCGGACTAAAAGCCCTTATTGACATCTGTGGACTTCAAGCTCAAGAACTCACCGCTTACCATGTAGGCTACGTGCTGGCGCCGCGTCTAAACGCAGCAGGAAGACTCGAATCGGCTTATGCCGCCTTTGAATTATTAACTACAAACAGTTTACAACAGGCGCTGAAACTTGCCCAAGAGCTGGATAACCAAAATCGCAAACGTCAGGAGATCACGCTCCAACACGACGTGCAAGCCATTGAACAAGTCATGGCATCCTTAGAATCAACCCCTCTTCTCGTTGCCTACGACCCCGGTTTTAACTCTGGTGTAATTGGTCTGGTCGCCGCTCACCTGGTAGAATCTCTTTATCGCCCTGCAATTGTCGCCACCGAGTTTAATGGCTTAATCCGTGGCTCTTGCCGCAGTATTCCAGAATTCCATATTACCAAAGCTCTGGACGAATGTCGAGATCTGATGGAGTATCACGGTGGTCATGCTGCAGCAGCCGGCTTTACGATCCGTTCAGAACGATTTGGAGACCTGGTCGCTCGCCTGCAGGCGATTGCGAACCGTGAACTTGCGCATCAATCCCTGAGGCCAAAATTGCGAGCTGACCTGGAGATCGACCTGATTCAATTTGAAAATCATTTACAAGAGTATCCAATCATACAAGTTCTGGACCGCTTCCAACCCACCGGTTACGGAAATCCCTCTCCATCTTTTGTTTCTTTTGGCATAGAACCGAAAAACATCAAAACGATCGGCAAAGATCAAAGCCACTTGCGTTTTGATGTGGGAAAAGGCTGGAAATGTATTGCCTTCCGACAGGGGGATCTTGCTGAAAGTATACGCCGCAGCAGAATTGATATCCTATATCACATTGAAAAAAATGCCTTTAACGGAAACGTTTATCTTCAACTCAATGTTCGAGATATCAAACTCCCACGAAGTCTCCCTTAACCATATTAATCAACAAATCGATATTTCAACAAAGCCCACATCGCTTCAAAGGCATCCTTCATTCGAATCTTTTTACCCTCAGAATAATCGCGAGGATAGAAAGCGATTGGCACCTCAAATATTCGCACCTTCCTCTTCAAGATCTTTGCAGTAAATTCAGGTTCAAAATCAAACCGATTTGCACGCAATCGAATCCCTTCAATAACCTCACGTCGAAATACCTTATAACCGGTCTCCATATCGGTTAGGATATTATTGTATAAAATGTTCGTCACCAGGGTCAGGATCTTATTGGCAACCATATTCCAAAACAAAATCGGGCGGCGCGGGGCACCAAGAAATCGGGAGCCATAAACAACATCAGCCACCCCTTCCTGGATAGGTTTCAACAGGTTCGGATATTCACGCGGGTCATACTCCAAATCTGCATCCTGAATCAGAATGACATCCCCGCACGCTACTTGTAATCCCGTTCGAATGGCTGCCCCTTTGCCCTGGTTCCTCTCGTGTAAAATTACCCGGAAAGGTTCCTGATGAGCATATTTAGCTAAGATTTCGCGCGTGCCATCTGTAGAGCCATCATCTACAATGACAATCTCATGGGCAAGTTGCATTTTCTCCACCCGATTCAGGATTTCTTCAACAGTATTCCTTTCATTGTAAACCGGAACAATAATTGATAGTTTCATGCGCCCGATTATACTCGCATCTGAAGGAAAAACCTAGCTAAACAAACCCATCAGGGAAGATTGACCATGCTATAATGAAATAGAGAGAAAAAGGAGTATTCGTATGACACTTTTACGATCGAAAACCGAGGTCAGTGCGAATTCACCCCAACCTGCACCAGCTTTTGTTCCCCCTCCGATTACCAATATCGAGGATACTGGATTATCTGCCTTATGGCTTCAGGACCTGGTTTTAAAACTCCTTTATTTCCAGGGTTACTTAAGCGGATTTAAAATCGCCGAGGAGATTGCTCTGCCATTCAGCGGCATTGTTGACCAGATCATGGAGGCCTTAAAGAGAGAAAAATTTGTCGAGGTAAAGTCCTCTCAGCAAATGGGCTTGGGAGAAGGATCGTACGTGTATGGAATAACCGGTCTGGGAATTACCCGTGCTCGTGAGGCGCTAGAGCGTAGCCAATATGCCGGACCGGCGCCGGTGCCGATTAAGATTTACAATATGGCAATTTTACGCCAAAGCCGTGCAAAATCCTATTTCAACGCCCGTTTACTCCATCAAGCCCTTTCAGCATTGGTTATAAATGAACGCACCTATCAACGAATCGGCCCGGCGGTCAATTCGGGTACGTCAGTATTTCTCTACGGGCCACCTGGCAATGGTAAAACAAGCATCGCTCGCAGCATCGGAAATATGGTCCTGCAAGATGCCATGTATATCCCCTATGCGGTTTACATTGACGGCCAGGTGGTTAAGTTATTCGACAATGTAAATCATCAACTGGCCAGGGAAGAAGACACAACTGCGGTTGGGACCGGGACGCTCAAATCAGCCGGCCGGCGCGATCCGCGCTGGGTTAAAATTCGACGCCCCTTTATTGTCACTGGTGGTGAGTTAAATATGGAAAGCCTTGACCTCGTATTCGACGATACGAACAAGTACTATGAGGCACCGTTTCAGATGAAAGCAAATGGAGGGATATTACTCATCGATGACTTTGGACGACAGCAAATTCGCCCCCGGGATTTACTGAATCGCTGGATCGTCCCCTTAGAAAATCGGATTGACTACCTGACCTTGAAAACTGGACGGAAAGTCGAAATTCCCTTTGATGTTTTAGTGATTTTCTCCACCAACCTGCCCCCTCGCGATCTGGTTGACGAAGCTTTCTTGAGAAGATTACGGCATAAAATCGAAATCGGCGATCCCTCATACGATGAATTCCGCGAAATTTTCAAGCGCATCGCTTCGATAAAGGGAGTGATTTACAGTGATCAAGGCCTGGCTTATCTCCTACAAGAATGGTATATCAAGCGTGGTCGCAAGCTCCGCGCTTCTCACCCCCGTGATCTCTGTGATCAGATTCTGGATATCTCCCGTTATTTAGGTGTTGAGCCGGTGATGTCCAAAGAATTGATCGATCGGGCTGCCGAATCGTATTTTGTAGATATTTAATTCAAAGAATCCTTTTTTGACTGCCTTATCTTACCAATGAAGCGAAATAGACTTTTTGAACTCCAACCTCCGATTATCTTTGCCCATCGGGGATCGAGTGCTTATGCCCCTGAAAATACCCTGGCTGCCTTTGACCTCGCCATCAAACAAAATGTTACGGCGATTGAACTCGATGCGACACTAACCGCAGACCAGGAAGTAGTTGTCTTTCATGACTCGAATACGGAACGAATTACAGGCTACAAAGGAAAGATCAATCAATTGAATTTAGCAGAGGTTAAGAAATTAGATGCGGGTAGTTTCTTTGATGCCTCATTCCAGGGCGAACAAATCCCCACCCTGGAAGAAGTATTCGATCTGGTTGGAGATCGCGTCCTCATCAACATCGAGCTAAAAAATTATGCAAACCCTTTTGACGCTCTTCCTCGTCGGGTTGCGGACTTAATCAAAAAATGGAATCTGCATGAAAACATTTTCTTCTCCTCTTTTAACCCGATTGCTCTCTGGAAAATTAAAAACCTCCTGCCCGAAGTGCCAATTGCTCTCCTTGCTTTAGATGGAAAACAAGGCTGGCTTGCCCGCTCCCGTTTTGGCGAAATTCTCGCTTATCAGGCAATCCATCCTTATTATGTCGATGTCTCCCCTCAATTTTTATCTACTCACCATCAGAAGGGCCATCTGGTGAACGTCTATACCGTCAATGATCCAGCAGCGATGCGCGCCTTGTTCGATATGGGTGTCGATGGTATTTTTACCGATGATCCGCTCCTCGCCCAAGAGCAGCTAAAGACATTCAAGCAGATTACTGAGAAGGGCTCATGATTCCAAAAGAATGGATTGAGAACGCCTATCAACGGATTGCCCCTTACGTTCATACCACCCCAATAACGTTCGACCCGCAGTTAGAGATTTACCTCAAGTGGGAAAATCAGCAGATAACCGGGTCATTTAAATTGCGCGGCGCCATGAATAAAATCTTATCTTTAGCCGAGTGGGAGCGTCAACGGGGGGTAGTAGCCGCCTCAGCAGGAAATCACGGTGCAGGATTAGCCTTTGCCTGTAAAAAAGCTGGCATCAAAGCAACCATCTTTGTCCCTCACACTGCCCCTCAAGTCAAAGTCAATGCCATTCGTGAGTACGGAGCAGAAGTCAGGTATATAAAGGGAGGATACACAGAAACTGAACAATTTGCCATCCAGTTTTCCAAAGAAACAGGACAACCCTATATTTCGCCTTACAATGATGCACAGATTATCGTTGGACAGGGTACGCTCGCCATTGAAACCCTACAGGCACTGGCAGATACCAATCTGAAAGCCTGGTTGGTTCCGGTTGGCGGAGGAGGGTTACTTAGTGGAATTGGAACCACATTAGATGCTTTTTTGCCAAAGGGCTCCATGCTTCCCAGATTAATTGGAGTTCAATCAGAAGCATCTCCATACATGAGGCATCTCTATTACACCGAAACGCAAAAATTTGTCGTCGAAGAACCCAGCATTGCGGATGGCTTGGCCGGTGCCGTCGAGGAAAATTCGATAACCATTCCATTAATCAAACAATACGCCGATGCCATTCTTTTGGTAAGCGAGGAAGAGATTCGCGCAGCCATCCGTTATGCCTGGCTCTGCTACCACCAGGTGATCGAAGGCTCAGCAGCTGTGGTCCTTGCCGCAGTTTTATCCGGAAAAGTCAGCGAACGTCCGGCTTTGTTGGTCATCTCTGGTGGTAATATTGACCCAGACCTGCATCGCACCATCGTGGAAGCGGAGAAATGACTCAAATCACCCCTGACGAAATTATGGTTGTTTGTATGGCTCGCCAGATTCGGGATGGTGATATTGTTGCACAGGGTATCGCCACTCCCCTTGTAGCCGCCGCTTATCTGCTTGCAAGGCACACCCACGCTCCCCATCTCTATTTTGCATCTGCAATTGGACAAAGTATCTGCCGGGATCCAGCACCTTTGAGTATTTCGAAAATTGAAAATCTATGGCTAGATAAAGCTTTGACTCATGTAGGGTTCGTGCGAGCTGCGGCAGATATTTTGCCTACCCTGAAACCGAAGGAGTTCTTCCGCCCCGCCCAGGTTGACCGATATGGTAATTTCAATAATGTCGCTCTGGGAAAAGAACTCCTGACCAGAGAAAACCCGAAAATACGCCTGCGTTTACCTGGTACGGGTGGTATCCCTGATGTCACATCATTCATCAGCGATATCTATCTATATGTACCACGCCACTCTAAAGTGACTTTTGTTGAGAAAATTGACCTTTGTTCCGGTTTAGGGCATTCACCAACCCGAAAAAGAGGCCAGGGAGCTGTCTATCTGATCTCTGACTTAGGCCAATTTGACTTTCAAGATGGGACAATGCGTCTCATCAGCCTGCATCCAGGGATAACGATCGAGCAAGTCCAAAGACACACAGGGTTTTCGTTGAATTTAGCTCCCGACATCCGTGAAACTCCCTTGCCAACCGACCAAGAATTACATTTGCTACGCCACCAGATCGATCCTCTTGGAATCAGACGGCTGGAGTTAATGAGCGGCGCTGAACGGCGGGAATTTCTGCTTCAAATTCTGGAACAGGAAATGAAATGAGAGCTCACTTATTAAATTGGGTGTTGCTTCTCATTCTAATTCTTTCACTTATGCCCTTACCCAATCAGGTAATGGCAAAAGGAATCGAGCAAGCTCAAAATCCTGCGGAAAAGGCAAAAGCACTGTTACCACGCCTAACGACAGCCGAAAAAGTGGGTCAACTCTTTCTCGTCTCTTTCAAAGGCGCAGCAATTACTGAGGTAGACCCAATTTATACCCTGATCACCCAATATAAAATCAGTGGCGTCGTTTTATCTGCGGCAAACGACAATTTCGGACATCCGGATACGATCATCCAACAAACCATAAACCTGAACCAATCCTTACAATCCATCAATGCATTCCCTGTCAGCAGCACGCTTACCACAACCACTCCGATCCCTCAAAATGAATATATCCCTCTGTTTATCGGAATCTCCCAGGAGGGAGGAGGGCCACCTTATGATCAACTCTTTAACGGTGTGACCATTTTACCGGATGCCATGTCGATTGGTGCAACGTGGAATAGCGAACTGGCTCAGCAGGTCGGTGAAGTGGTTGGCAAAGAGCTTTCCGCTCTGGGATTCAATCTTCTATTTGGTCCCGCTTTAGATGTCCTGGAAACTCCGCGGATAGAAGGTTCCATTGACTTAGGTACTCGCTCTTTCGGAGGTGATCCCTATTGGGTTAGCGTTTTGGGTAGTGCCTATATCCGCGGCGTCCATCAGGGTAGTCAGAACAAAGTGGCCGTGGTGGCAAAGAATTTCCCGGGCAATGGGGGAGCCGATCGCTCTCCCGAGATAGAAGTCGCTACTGTTCGGAAATCCCTCGAACAATTAAAGAACTTTGATTTATTGCCCTTTTTTACCGTTACCGGCAATGCCCAGAACGAAATCTCTAGAGCCGACGGCTTGTTAGCTGCACATATTCGTTATCAGGGCTTCCAGGAAAACATCCGCACAACGACCCGCCCGATAAGCCTGGATCCAGAAGCCTTCAAACTCCTGGTAAATCTGACCCCCATTGCAGAATGGCGCAACGCTGGCGGTTTAATGGTGTGTGAGAACCTTTCTGCCCCAGCCGTACGAAATTTCTATCAGCTCAACAACGAGAAGTTCGACGCTCGCTTAGTTGCCCTGAATGCTTTTCTTTCTGGAAATGACCTGATTCACCTTGGAAGCATTATCTCAGACGGAGAGTCTGATTCGTTGACCAGCATTCGACGGGTGCTAGAATTTTTCCGCCAGAAATATGACGATGATCCCACGTTTGCCCAGCAAGTTGATCAAGCCGTATTGCGCATTCTAACCCTGAAATACCGTCTCTATCCTCGATTTGATCCGGATGCGGTACTTTCTTCATTTGGTTCAGGCGAAGAAATCGGTATCAGCCAGCAAGTGAGTATTGAAGTCGCCCGCAATGCAGCAACGCTTATCAGTCCAAAGGCAGAAGAATTATCGAGCAACCTACCTAATCCACCCAGAATCAATGATCGCCTGGTGATCTTTACCGACGTCCGTATGTATCCACAATGCTCCCAATGCCCTGCTCAAACTCTGCTCGATGTGGATGATCTGGCAGAACAAATCAAACGATTATACGGCTCTCAAGGAAGTGGACAAATCTGGCCAGCGAATATTGTCTCTTATTCCTTTGATGATTTGACCCTGATGCTCAATAAAAAACCCGATGCACCCCCTATAGAAAGTTCGTTAAAGAGCGCCTCTTGGATTATCTTTGCCATGCTCAATGTGGATAAGAATATTCCCAGTTCACAGGCTCTCCAACGGTTTTTAACCGAGCGCCCTGACCTGTTCCAACAAAAGAAGATTGTCGTATTTGCCTTTGGGGCACCCTATTATCTCGATGCCACGGACATTTCCAAGTTAAGCGCATATTACGGCCTGTACAGCGCCTCACCGGTCTTCGTGGAGACCGCTGCTCGCCTGCTTTTCAAAGAAATCATTCCTCAAGGCGCCTTACCTGTCTCGGTCCCCGGGGTTGGCTACGATCTGATCACTGCCACATCCCCAAACCCTAATCAAAATATCTCCCTTTTCATTGATCTCGATTCAGAAGCACAAACAGGCACACCTCAACCTACGGCGTTGCCCGGTTTCAAAATCGGTGATTTACTTCCCATTCGCACCGGCATTATCCTCGACCACAACGGCAATCCTGTGCCAGATGGCACTCCCGTTCATTTCATAATCAATGCTTCTGGTGAACTGGTCAGTTTACCCCAACCGGTAACAACTCAAAATGGTATTGCCAGAGCGATGATTAAGCTGACCAGTGCCGGCATTTGGGAAATCCGCGCCGAAAGCTACCCTGCAAAGCAATCAGATGTCATTCGCCTGGAAATCCCGAAAGAGGAAGTTCAATTAATTACGATTATTACCCCCACGGAACCCGCTACGCCAACGTCTCCTCCTTCTCCCGTTCCAACTCTACCAGTCGCAGAAGCACCTGCTCCCTTGCCCCCGACTCCGCATGTTCTGAATTTTCTGGACTGGTTGATCAGCCTTATCCTGGCGGTTGCAATTGGTTATGGTAGCTACCGCATGGCGTTGTTCCTGGGGCAGATACGAGCAGGGGTTCAAAGTGGTTTCGCAGCCATAATCGGTGGACTGTCAGCTTATTCTTACCTGGCTTTACAACTTCCCGGCACTCAACAAATTCTGCTAAGGCTCGGAACACTTGGCGTCATTCTCGTCACCACCTTTGGAACAATTGTTGGACTTGCATTGACCTGGCTGCCCCGGCTGTTTAAAAATCGTCAAAGCCTCTTTGCTAGCGGGCAAAGGTCAGGATCAAACTCAGTAACGTAACTCCAAGCGCCAGGATAGCCAGCGTCAGCTCGAGGGGCGAGCTAATCAAATCCAGCACAGTTGGGGTCGGGAGACGAACTTTAGCAGAAACAGTTGTATCGATACTGCCCAGCAAAGCCTGTCGAAACGTTTCAACATCCGGCGGTCGATCTTCAGGGTGTAAACTCATTGCCCATAAGATCGCCCGTTCGGTACGCACGCTGATATCGGGGTTAATCTGCCGGGGAGGGATTAGAGAATCGGGTCTTAAGAAACGCTCATGAGCTTCAACCGGTGGCGTATTGGTCAATAGATGATAAAGTGTTGCTCCAAAAGCATAAATGTCGCTGCGTGTGTCCGTATGATGAGCATCTCCTCCATATTGCTCAAGGGGAGTGTATAATGCCGTGCCCTTCCCCTGAACAATCGTAACGGTCACCTCATCACTCAATAAAATTTTGACCAAGCCAAAATCGACCAGTTTCAATATTCCGCTGGGTGTGTATTTCAAATTCGAAGGTTTGATATCGCGATGTAAGATCGGAGGATTCTGACTGTGTAAATACGCCAGGGCATCAGCTAACTGGTTTGCCCAATTCAAGACATCTCTTTCAGGAATAAACGTTCCCTTTCTTTGTGCTTCCAGCATGATCATCCGCAAGTCTTTACCAGGAACAAAATCCATTACCAGATAATCCCGACCACCAATCGAAAAATAATCTGACACTTTTGGTAGATTAGGATGATCAAGGCGCGCTAAAGTGGTCGCCTCGCGAAAGAACTGTTCTCGGGCTTCCTGCAGCAGATCTGCAGTCAATGTTCGATCATGCACAACTTCTTTGACCGCGCAAAGGCGACCTTCAAGGCGTAGATCATCTGCTAAATAAATGCTTCCCATTCCACCCTGGCCGATGACGCGCCGAATTTTATAGCGATTTCTTAATACTTCTCCTGCTTTTAGCGTTGTAGGCATATCCCTACTCAATCTTCTTGATAGGTAATGGCGGCGTCTTTTTACCTACCAAGAACAAAAGAAGATTGCTTAGATTCTACGGTTGAAAAGCCAACCTTGTGTTATTATAACCTTAGAGAGAGTGACCGATGAAGGAAATCTCTGAAAATGTACCATTTCTCGTCGCCCAGGGTGGCTCATTAAATGGGCAACGTTGGGCAATCCTGGATGAGTTACTCATCGGAAGGGATGAGAATTGTGACATTGTTATCCCTGAACGCCAGGTCTCCCGACATCACGCGCGCATTTTTCGCACATCTCAAGGTACCCTATTGGAAGATTTGGTGAGCAAAAACGGGACGCATGTGAACGGCGTTCTTATTGCCCAACCCACCCTCTTGCAAGATGGTGATATCATTCAAATTGCCCTTGCTCAAGTCTTTTATTATCTCAGCTCAGACGCCACTTTGCCCTTGGAAGAACCATCCGCTTCAACCTCGATCTCAAGCCTTGCGCTACGCCTGGATAAACGCTCCCGGAGAGTTTGGATACGCAATCAAGAGATCACGCCGCCTCTCTCCCCACCTCAATATACCCTTCTTGAAATCCTCTATGAGAATCCCGATCAGGTCATCTCACGGTCTGATCTGATCGAAGCAATCTGGGGTGAAAAGGAAGCTATCCTTGTCTCCGAACAGGCATTAGACGCGCTGATTCGCCGTCTCCGCCAGCGCCTCGCCGAGGTTGATCCACTCCACGAGTATATTCAAACCATCCGTGGTCACGGATTGAGATTGAACAATCCTCCCTATTAGGATGCTTTCAAACTTCGCTCCATCGAAAAGCGCAGCATCGTCTTATATATCTCATTCACTCGCTCGCCTAAAGCTTTATTTTCACCCTCCTGGAGCTGATAAACCAGATTGATCATCGAGTTCAAGAATTCCGGGGTGATCTTTTCGGCATTTTCTTCCAGGATTTGCCGTTGTTCACTATCGCTCTTAGCTTCGAGCAATTTTTCGAGCAGCTGAACTTCCTCTGGAGGCGCACTGGCTTTTTCGATGATTTCCACAATCTGCTTCAATTTCTCCAGGCGGGGGAGGTCATTTTGAGCTTCAGCCTGATCCAGGGCATTATTTAGAACAGACAAAAAGATGCCGTCAATAATCGGGCTGTATTTTGCCAGTCCTTGTTTTACGTCTTCTTCAGACAGAACCTGTTCCAGTTTCTGACGGGTCTGTTCAACCCTTTGAGCAATGTCCTGGTCATATTCCTGGGTATATTGCAATAAAGTATCGCGCAACCTGACCAATCGAGCACGCCCATCCCCTCTAGCCCGCTCGATCCGCTCACTTAAGAGTTGAAAGAATTGATAATCCATACCTGCTCGGGCAAAACTGACCAAAGCCCTAAGGCGCTCCTCGTTCGGCGCATTGATTACGATTTCAAGTAATTTCTCCCGATCCAGCGATTGACCGGCCTCCCTGAGGGAAGCTAACGCGGCTTCTACCTCCCGCACTTGATGGCTTAACTCACGCCCAAAGGTTGACTCTTCCAACACAACCTTTTGTAAGTCCCCCAATTTCTGAGCAGATTGTTCATCGCCACCCGCAACTGAGACCTCGATCAAGCGATCCAACAGGGCAAAGAACTGTTCATCAATCGACTGATCTTCCTGATGAATAAGTTCTTTTTGAACATCTGTCGAGGACGCCAACAACAATCTCTGAATTAAAGATAACCTTTGCTGCTGCGCCTGAAGCATCTCTTTGGTTATTCCATCAGCTTCCAGGACGCGTTCGATTAATCCCTGCATTGTCAAGGTTTGTTGGGGTTGTAGAAGGTAAGCTTTGCGCTTTTCCTGCGGTAAGTGATTCATGACTTGATTGATCAGCCCACCAATGATCCGTTCCTGTTCTTTGGGAGGTAAGGCTAACTCCGGCGGAACAAAAGTCAACAAGAGTTCCTTATCTGGGTCATGATAGACAATCGGCATTGCGGCTGCGCCACGAAAGCCACAATTGGGGCACTGAATCAGGTTAAACGCTCCGGAGAGCAGTTTCTGCTTCGCAGACGGATCCTGGTTGAGATCAAAGAGTTGTTCGATCTCAGCCTGCACAGGCCTTTTACAATTTGGACAATTTACAACGGTTCTAGGCATAATTACTCCAATGTTTTACAATTTACTTCATTCTTTTCGCGTCTTTTGGCAAAGAAAAGCAAATTCTTGTTCCTTTTTCGGTCTTTGGATCTACCCAGATGTGCCCCCCGTGAGCTTCAACGACTGCTCTCGCCAGGTATAACCCCAAACCCGCCCCTTTGGTTGTCCGTTTTGCCGTATCCGAACGGTAAAAGCGGTCAAAAATGTGAGGTATATCTTCGGGAGAAATTCCGCATCCTTCATCCGAAACACAAATCACGATTTGTTCGGATCGTTCCTGACCACTGATACGGATCTTTCCTCCTTCAGGCGAATATTTTATCGCATTTGATAGCAAATTTGAAATCAATTGAGAGATGCGATTCTCATCCGCCATGATTACCGGTAAATTCGGCGGTAAATCAATGATGAACTCGTGCTGGGTAGTTTGGGTGCGGAATTTAGCCACAATTCGCTCAATTAATGGGGTGAGAGCCACATCCGCCAAATTGATCGACAGCACACCGGCTTGCAAACGAGTCGCATCCAACAAATTTTCGATCAATTCAGTAAGACGATCAGCTTCCTCTTCAATAACTTCCAGGCTGTCCTGCACTATCGAGGGATCCCATTGGGCATCCTCTCGTCTCAATGTGCTTACATATCCTTTGATCAATGCCACAGGTGTCTTCAATTCATGGCTGATAACCGAGATAAAAGTGGTCTTGAGTTCATCCGCTTCACGAAAGCGAGTAATATCCCGGACAGTAGCAATGATCCCCACTAAAGAACCTTCCTGATTCATGAGAGGCGCATAGGTAATACCAACCGGCAAGGGAACACCATTTGGACGTTGTAAATCACCCTCGACGTACAAGGTTGCGTTGGGCGTCAGCGGCCATCCCCCTGCCTCGGCTTTCTCTAACGTCATATCATCCTTCTGCTTTTTTAGTACCACAACATCCTCATGTCTTCGCCCGAGGATAGCTTCTTGGGGAATACCCGCCATACGGGAAAATGCCGGATTGCACCGCTCAATCCGATGATCGGCGGCGATAATCAAAATTCCATCTGCCGCCGAGTCCAGCACAGCATCGAGGCGTTGCTTTTCGCGGCTAACCTGGGTATAAAGCTGAGCGTTATAGACTGCGATCGCCGCCTGATCAGCAAAGCTTTCCAATAAAGCGCGATCGTTGGAAGAGAAAACCCCGGCATAGTTGCGAAAGATAAAAATTAACCCAATGACCCGCCTGCGCACGACCAGCGGTAACCCTACGCCGGTCAATAAACCAAAACTGGCTGTGCGGGTCAGTTTCTGGACGATGTGATTGATCTCCGATAGCTCGAGGAGGCTTGGGTCACCTTGATTCGAGATTTGGGTAAGTAATTTTTCAAGGTAGCGCAAGAACGGCGAAGCGACCCCAATCGAGGCTGCAACATTCCAGCCACCGCGCTCTTCCCACAAGGCAATCAATCCCGCCTGCCCGGCAAGCATCTCAATCGAAATGGTTAAAATGCGAGCCAGGAGACTATCCAGATTAAGCTCCTGGGTAATCGCCCGGCTAATCTCTAAGAGGTAATCGCGCTGACGAACGCGAAAATCAGGCAACAAGGGTTAAGGTCTCACTCTCACTTACAGTTATAGCTTCGTCAAAAATTTCCATCGCTTCATCGACTTCATCTCGAGTGACACACAGAGGCGGCGAGATGCGGATGGTGCTTTTTCCACAGCCTAATAATAAGAGACCTCGTCGAAAAGCGTTTTCGACAATTCTATCGCGTAGCTTTTCGGCATAGATCTTGGTTTCCCGGTCTTCCACGAACTCAACACCGATCATCAATCCTTTCCCACGAACATCGCCAATGGATGGATGACGGGTCTGAATCTGCAATAACACCTCTAACAAATACGCTCCCATTTCTGCAGCATTTTGTAGATAACCATTCTGGATCAGGTCAATGGTCGCCAGAGCCGCCGCGCAGGATATGGGATTGCCACCATAGGTATTCCCATGCGCTCCCTTGGGCCAGTTCATGATGAATTCTTTGGCAATCGTTGCCCCTAGCGGCATCCCAGAAGCGATTCCCTTGGCAGTACAAAGGATATCGGGTTCTACTCCCCAATGCTCAATTGCCCACCATTTTCCTGTCCGTCCTACTCCGCTCTGAACTTCGTCAACAATGAGTAAAATCCCATACTTATCACACAACTCTCGCAAAGCCGGGAAAAATCCTTGCGGTGGGACAATATACCCGCCTTCGCCTTGAATGGGCTCGACTAGAATTCCGGCAACATTCTCAGCGGGTAGAACAGTGGTAAAAATTTGCTCTTCGATATAGCGCACCACAGTTTCCCCATAATCCTCTCCAGGTTGGGATATTAAGACCGGTCGATACGGATTCGGGAAAGGAACATGCGTAACGCCGTTCATCAAGGGATAAAAATCCCGATGATAGAGCGGCTTACTTGCCGTGAAGGTGACTGCTCCCATCGTTCTTCCATGAAAAGCTCCCAGGAAACCAATAAATTCTGTCCGTCCGGTATAATGGCGCGCTAATTTGATCGCAGTTTCAACACTTTCAGTCCCTGAATTGGTCATGAAAGAGACTGCGTTATCCAAAAAGGGGGCTATTTCATTCAACTTTTCCCCCAATTCGACCCACTTAAGATGATAGAAATCAGAAGAAATGTGCAAAAATTTTTCTGCCTGTTCTTGAATGGCTTGCACGACCTTTGGGTGGCTATGACCGGTTGCCACAACCGCAATACCGGCTGCAAAATCCAGAAATCGATTTCCATCGACATCCCATACCTCAGTTCCTTTGCCATGGTCCATCACAAACGGGTAACTGCGCGGATAGGAAGGCGAAATAACCTCCCGGTCACGTTTGATGATCGCCCTGGCTTTCGGTCCAGGCAGGTTCATGATCGGCATAATCATTCTCCTTTACTGTATAAAAAACCTCGAATTGTTATCCGGACAAAACGATTATAACATCACTTAATATTTCAAAGAACATCCGAGAATGCTGTTTAGCGACTAGAAATCCCACTGATAATGAACCATAACGGTCAGATAAGGCTGTTGGTTAATCCACTCAATCCCAAATGCCCACATTCGCCAGTTTAACTCATCCTCTGGAGGAGCCGGTCGAAACCGCGCCAGATAATTCAGGTTAGCGTACTCAAACGGCCATTGAATAAATCCACTCACCCAATCAGCTGCCAGGCCCTGCTGCAGCGTATTACAGGTTTCAAATCCCCCTTCTCGGACGTCCAACAACAGGGGATAGACAATCTCAGAGAATGTGCCTTGAAGGGGAACCTGAGAGAGCTTATCTATCCCAAAGACATACACAGTCGGATCTGTAAACAGATAAGAGATCTGCTGGTGATTACCCAGGAAGACTTCTGCATCCGACCAATGGGTACGCACTCGTAAACCATGGATTGGACTGACCACCTCAGCCAACCGCTCCCCGTCCTTTTGCTCGAAGATATCCAGGATACTGGTTGTGAAACCCTGTATTTGAGGGTTCGAGCAAAATTGATCGGCCGCATAAGTGGAGGTTATGTTTTGAGCATCTACCCACCCAAAACCGCCCTGAGGGATTTGAATCTCCACCCACAACCGCTCATCGGCCACCTGGTAGTTTCCACTGGTTGGGATATTTGTTTGATTAGCTTCCAGATACCCTATTACCTCAGTATCCTCACCAGGATGGGCATGAACCGGTAGCGATTGGAGATCAGATACAAAAATCACCGAAACTGCGGAACCAAAAGTTACTGCAGGTGTAGGTGTATGAGCAGGAGTGGGTGTCTCAGCCAGGGTAAAAGTCGGTGTAGAGAATGAAGTTGGATTTGCAGGGTTTGACACTAAAGGAGTGGGCTGAGAGTAGCTCCCCTGGCAAGAAACGAACCAAAATCCCAGAAAGAGGATCCAGATTAATTGGCGGCGAAACACAAACTAAGCTCCCGGCTGGGTAATTGAAGTTTGATTTCTGCGACGTGCATACGCGCGTGATGGGGGAGCTTTCTCATCTTCCTTTTCTTCCTGATCTTCTTCGCTGAGACGTTTGAGCAAACGTAAGTGTTTCCGTTTTGGTGGTGCAGTTGATAATGCAATTTGCAAGACCTGCTCCATCTCTTCAACCGGGACAATTTTCAATTCGTCCCGCGCTTTTTTCGGTACATCGATCAGGTCCTTCATATTCTTTTTCGGGATGATGACAGTTTTTAAGCCTGCTCGATGAGCAGCTAAAACCTTTTCTCGAATGCCTCCTACGGGCAGGATACGACCGCGCAACGTGATTTCACCCGTCATTCCCACATCTTTCAAGACCTCTCGACCGGTGAAAGCCGAAACCAGGGCAGTGCAGATCGTGATGCCTGCGCTGGGACCATCCTTTGGTATCGCTCCTTCCGGAATATGAATATGGATATCGACTTTTTCGAATACACTCATTTTGAGATTAAAATCCTCTGCGCGGGACTTTAGATAGGATAACGCAGCTTGAGCAGACTCTTGCATCACGCTACCAATTTGACCGGTGATTTGCAGGCCTCCCTTCCCTTCCATCAGGAGCACTTCTACAGGCATAATTTCACCCCCATACTCGGTCCATGCTACAGCAGTGGCAACTCCTACTTCGTTCTTCCGTTCCGCTTCGAGGTTAAAGTATTGAGGTGGACCAAGGTATTTCTCAACCAATGCTGGAGTCACCAGCGTTGGATGTCGTTTTCCTTCTGCTTTTGCCCGAGCGATTTTGCGGCATACGCGTCCGATTTCCCGCTCCAGGTTACGTACTCCCGCTTCATACGTGTATTCGCGGATAATTTTTATCACCGCACTGGGAGTAAAGCGGATCTGGCTATTTTCCAAACCTGTTTCCTCCAGTTGACGAGGGATCAGGTAGCGTTGGGCAATTTCAAGTTTTTCTTCCTCGATGTAGCCAGGAAACTCAATTACTTCCATCCGATCCAGCAAAGCAGGCGGGATCGTCCCGGTATAGTTTGCAGTGGTGATGAACAGGACCTTGGAAAGGTCATAAGGAATTTCTAAATAATGGTCAGAAAAGGCATAGTTCTGTTCAGGATCTAAAACCTCCAATAACGCTGCGGCCGGGTCACCCCGAAAATCGGCACCGAGCTTATCGATTTCATCCAACATGAATAAAGGATTGACGGTGCCGGCTCGTTTCATCGTTTGCAGGATCCGACCAGGTAATGCACCAATATAGGTGCGTCTATGGCCACGGATTTCTGCCTCATCTCGAACGCCCCCCAACGACAGGCGGACAAATTTCCTTCCTAAAGCGTTGGCGATAGACTGACCCAGAGAAGTCTTGCCGGTACCGGGCGGGCCAACAAAACACAATATTGGTTGCCGCACACGCTTCGGCTTTAGATTGCGCACCGCAATGTATTCCAGGATACGTTCTTTAGCTTTTGGCAAGCCATAATGATCCCGCTCGAGGACTTCAGCAGCGTGTTTGACATCCAGATTATCTTCGGTTTCCTGTGTCCAGGGCAGGTCCAGAATCCAGTCAATATAGGTGCGCAGGATGCCAATCTCCGGAGACATGGGTGGCATCTGGCTCAAACGATCGATTTCTTTTATTACCCGATCATACGCTTCTTGGGGCAGGCTCGCTTTTTCTACCCGTTCCTTGAGTTCTTCGATTTCCTGTGTCCAAACATCTCCTTCCCCTAATTCAGTCTGGATTGCCTTCATCTGTTCTCGCAGATAATATTCGCGCTGACTGCGATCGACCTCGCTCTGGGCACGGCTGTGGATTTTGTCTTCCAGTTCCAAAACGTCCGCTTCTCGCGCCAGCAAACTGACGACTTTGTTTAACCGTGCCAGTGGATCGAGTGTCATGAGAAATTCAAGACGTTCTTTGATCGAGGGAGCAATTGCGGTAACAACCATGTCGGCAAGCCAACCAGGCTCAACAATGTTGAGGGCATACAGATAAGCCTCTTCAGGCAAGCTGCGATTTAGCTCCACACACTTCTTGAATAACTCCAACACGGTGCGCATGGTTGCTTCGATTTGACGATCGACTTCGCGCGTTTCGTCTATTATCCGGGCACGGGCTTTCATGAAGGGATGAATCTGGGTAAATTCCACCACCTGAACCCGCCGCCGTCCCTGCACCAACGCCGAACTCGATCCATCTGGCATATCCAGCAATCGCCCTACGGCCATTTCTACCCCAATCGGCAATAAATCCTCAGGCGTAGGTTCATCCACATCCGGATCGCGCTGTGTAAGGGCGATTACGGTTTGATCTAAAATTTGCGCTTCCTCGATGGCTTCCAGTGAACTTTCTCTCTCGATAAAGATAGGAGAGATCATATGTGGAAAGACAACCAGATCACGTAAGGGGAGGACAGGGCATTCAATAATGCCATGTTCGTCGGGAATGCTATCCGGAATTTGATACAGTTCCTCGGTGCGGCGATGAAGGGCTTCACCGAATTCTTCCTCTTGATCTCTTGAATACCAGTCAAACTCTCTCATTAACTTCAGTCCTTTAGAAGGATAGAAACACAGGATATTTTCCTTAAGACGAATTCTTCTTACTTTCGAGCTTAAACACACCATTTACCAACCACGCACCTGTCTTCCTTTTGGTGCGAGGTTTCAAAAAATTTTCTATCTAATTCTACCTTACTTCAACGGTTCATGAAGAAAACTTTTAAAACGGGGATCTGACAGCCAGGCATGACGAGCTTCTGCAACGACAAATATCGAACCCGTTACCAGGACAACTTCTCGCTCAGAGAGCATGGCAAGCGCAGATTGTACAGCCTCGGCAACATTTTCAATCACCTGGGCATGGATGTTTGCTTTGGCGACTTTCTGCTCTAATAGATACGGAGATATGGCTCGCGGATGAAATGATTTTGTAAAGATAGCTCGCTCAACAAAAGGCAGCAATTCCTTGAACATGCCATCAATATCTTTATCCTCCGAAGCGCCAAAAATCAAAAGAATTCGATGGTCAGGAAACATCGTCTTTATAGTCAAAACCAACTGATGGCACGACTCCAGATTATGGGCACAGTCCAGAATCAGAGGAGGATGCTGATTAAGGATCTCAAAACGCCCTGGCCAGGATGTCCTGGAAAAACCATCCCGAATATGTTGATCGGAAACCGGCAAGGCGTTCTCTCGAAACTGATCGATTGCCAGGTAAGCTACCGCTGCGTTTTCCACCTGATGATCCCCTAAGAGGGGTAAAACAACTTCGAGTTTCCGGGAAGCGTCTTCAACAGGCAAGCCTTTCTCACGAGGAAGAAGTAGTTCAATCACCTGGTGGTTTAGACTGCGGCGCATGGGTCGAGCCAGAATATCGCGGCCGACAATTGACAAAGGCGCGCTTCTTTCTCCGGCGATTTGTTCGATGACCGCCATCGCTTCTGGTTCTTGTGGAGCGCTGACCACCGGAATGGAGGCTTTTATAATGCCGCATTTTTCGGTTGCAATCGCCGTCAAGGTATTCCCCAAGACCTGGATATGATCGTAAGAAATCGAGGTGATTACCGAGACAACCGGCAAAACAATATTGGTGGCGTCCAGACGTCCTCCCAATCCCACTTCGATCACGGCAGCATCAACGTTCTTCTCCTTAAAGTAAAGGAAGGCGAGCGCGGTTGTGATTTCAAAGGTAGTCAGGTGAGGAATTTCCTCCACAACGGGTTTTATTCTCTCAACCAATTCGATTAACTCGCGGTGAGAGATTGGGTTTCCATTGACCTGAATTCGTTCAGTATAGTCTTCCAGGTGCGGTGAAGTGTACATCCCGGTTCGATAGCCGGCTGCCTGCAGGATGGAACTACACATCGCCGTAACCGATCCTTTTCCCTTTGTGCCGGCGACGTGAATCAGCGGATATGCCAATTGCGGATCTCCCAGGCGATGCATCAACTCGACCATGCGCGAGAGGTCAAAATTTGCCTGGGCTAAGCGATCGGCTTTTGTCAGGCTATAATCTACAAAAGAGTATAAATAGTCCAACGTGTTTTGATATTCTGTATTCTCGTCCATAGTGGATGGATTGTAACCTCACGTTGAGAGGATTGCAACCCCTATGCGTGGTAAAATTTGGCGGTGAGTTCCAAAAAGCCCATGACAATCTATCTTCTTATTGGCATACTTTTTCTTCTAATAGGGATACTTCTCATCCCTAGAGCCATCACCGCCCTGTTTGCTCGCCCGCGCATCTTTGCCCCTGAAACGGTTTCCCCTCACGCCGTTGCCATCGTCTTTGGCGCTGGCTTGCGTCGGGATGGGCAACCCACCCTGGTCTTGCGAGACCGGGTCGCCATGGCGGCGCAACTCTATTCGGCAGGGGTCGTCAAAAAGCTGCTCATGAGCGGGGACAACCGCTTTATCGATTACAATGAACCTCAAGCGATGCGCGAGTATGCCCGCTCCCTGGGAGTTCCTGACGAGGACATCGTTTTGGACTATGCAGGGCGCAGCACCTATGAAACCTGTTATCGAGCGAAAGCAATCTTTGGGGTCGAAGAAGCTATTCTGGTCACTCAACGCTTTCACCTGCCGCGCGCCATCTACACCTGTTCTGTCCTGGGTCTCAAATCCGTGGGAGTCCCGGCTGATTGGCATCCCTATCGTCGCAGGGCAATCCTCTTCTGGCACATCCGTGAATTGTTCGCCACATTGAACGCTTTTTGGGAACTTCACGTCACCCGTCCGTTACCCGTCTTAGGGCAACCTGAACCCATTTTCCCGGAGCAGTGATCATGAACCGTCAACAAGCGTTAGAAATCGTCCACGAATATGTCAAAAACGAAAATCTCATCCGACACATGTTGGCTGTTGAAGCTGCCATGCGCTTCTATGCTGAAAAATTCAACGAGGATGTGGAAAAATGGGGAGTGGTGGGTTTGTTGCACGATTTCGACTACGAAATCCATCCGACCTTAGAAAAACATCCGCAAGAGGGGGCGAAAATTCTCCGTCAAAAAGGCGTCCCGGAAGAACTCGTCCGCGCTGTATTGAGCCATGCGGATCACACTGGCGTTCCGCGCCAGAACTTAATGGAAAAAGCCCTATATGCCTGTGATGAAATCACCGGCTTGATCATTGCCGTGGCTCTGGTGCGTCCATCCCGCTCGCTAGATGACCTTGAAGTCTCTTCGGTAAAAAAGAAATGGAAGGACAAAGCTTTTGCAGCCGGTGCCAACCGACAAGAGATCGAGAAAGGCGCCCAGGAATTGGGTATTGACCTTTGGGAACACGTGGGCAACGTGATCCTTGCCATGCGGCGGGTAGCGAAGGAGTTAGGATTCTGAGGGCTACAGATCCATACGGCTGAGAAAATAGGGTAACTGTCTCTGCCACCAGGGCCAGTCGTGATTGACATCATACCCCCAAAAATCTACCCAGGCGGGAATCTTCTTTGCGTCTAAAATGGCTTTCATCGCCCAGGCATCTGCTTGCATGGCATCTTCCCACGCTCCCCGACCGCAACAGATCACAATCTGGCTACTGCGGTAACGGCTGAGATACCATTCATCTTCCAGGTTGGGCAGGTAGAGGAGGGGACTGTTGTAGTAAATTGTTTCATCCACATAATCCCCGACAAACATCCCCAACTGGAATAATCCACTCAGACAAATCAAGGCATCAAATTTATCAGGATGGCGAAAGAAGAAATTGGCAGCATGGTATCCGCCCATACTACAGCCAGTGGTCAGAATTCCCTGCAAGGTATTGCCACAGTGTTGACGAATAAAGGGCGTCACCTCTTCGATGATGTAACGATCATAGTCCTCGTGGCGACACGCCCGCTCAGCCGGATGAAGATTCCAGTTTGCCCAGCTTTGGGCATCGATACTATCCACCGTAAAAACCTTTATCTTTCCTGACTCTATGAAATCTGCAATCGCTGCAATCATGCCAAAATTTTCGAAGTCATAAAAACGCCCTTCCTGAGCCGGAAAAACGAGCACCGGTTTTCCATACCAGCCGTAAACCTTCAGTTCCATCTCTTGCTGCAGATGGGGGCTGAACCATTTGTAATACTCCACCCGCATCTCAGCCCTGATCCTTTTTCTCTTGAATGAATTTCGCCATGCGCTCGATCTCGTCCAGAGAGGGCGAGCGGAGAAGATAGCCATAGTTGCCTAAGGCAGCGCTGAATACGCCACTGATCGCCTCATGATGAACCACGGCCTCACCCAACTCCTTCAGGATTTCTTGATGACTGTAGCGATAAGATTTATTCTCTTTGCGACCAACATAAGCGCAATGGTAGGGACGATCGTTGCGTCCCTCAAAGCGGTTGTTCACGATGACATTTGCCCACTCCCGATAGACATCGGTGTCATTGGCGTAATTGAACATGTCCGTCGTCAGCCCACCCGGTGGGCGCATGTTGACTTCTAAAGCTACCAGATTGCCTGTCGGGGTACGGAAAAATTCGAAGTGGAAAAAGCGCCCTTTGAGCTGATAGACGCGCACAATTGCCCGACCAGCCATTTCCAGATCCGAAGGGATATCGCGCAACGAGACATAATAGACATCCTGATCTTCATTGACCGTTTCCATAATCCCCTGGCTGTAATAATGGGAGGTGTAAAAAACAATATGTCCATCCTGATCTACCAGCCCATCAAAGGTAAAGATACGACCCTGGATGAATTCCTCCAGCAGGTAGGGTACAGGCAATTTATCGCGCCAGAAATACTCCAAATCGGCTTCGTTATTGATTTTATAGGTTTTCGCTGCGCCCACGCCCACATCGGGTTTGGCGACTACCGGGTAGCCGCACTCTGCGATGAATTGTCTCGCCTGCTGTAGATTCTGAACCACCCGCCCGCGCGCAACGGCGACGCCCGCTTTGACGAACAGCTTTTTCATTTCCGACTTCTTTTTCACCAGGGCGATTTGCCGGGTCGTCAAACCGGGAATATTAAAATCGGTACGCAAGCGCGCTTCAGTCTCCAGCCAGTACTCATTGTGCGAATCGAGCCCCTGAATCTTTCCATAGCGGTGGGTAAAATACCCCAACGCCCGCACCAGGGAGTCGTAATCGTGCAAATCGTAAACCCGATAGTATTCATTGAGCGCTTCTTTCAGTTCAGGGCGCAACAATTCATAGGGCTCATCCGCCAATCCCAAAACGGTTGCCCCAAAACGGCGCAGGTGTACACAAAACAAGTAATAGTTGGGCGGAAAATGAGGAGAGAGAAAGACAAAGTTCATCACAACCTCACAAGACGCGGAATCCCAAAAAATATTCGTCAATATTACTCTATATTGGCAAAATTTCAAGGGATTCGCATACTCGGTTTGAGGAACCAATGAAATCTACCTTTGATGATCTGTAAGGGCGTCCAAGGCCTTATAAAATCTCCAGTAACCCCGTCGTTTTTTGGTTCACTTTTACACCCTCTCAACTCAGCATAGCCAAAAAGTTTCAATCCTCCCTTAGATAAACTCGAGATTCGGATCCTCAAGGATATAAGCAGGGAGGCTACCTAAAAATGGTAAAGGTGGTAAACCCTGCCATTTGCGCAGCAAATGATATGTCGGCGAAGTGAGCAGGCGGCAAGAATCAATCGCTTGCCGCCACTCAGGTTTGCAGAGCTCCTGCACCACCTCGACCTCGGGCAGGAGACCAAAATCCCAGGCGCTGCACAGGCGGGCAATGAAATCAACCTGCTCTTCCAGAGTGTCAAGGGATTGGGGAATGTCCCGGTCGGGATAGAGCGCGCCGTCAATCTGAATCATCTTGTAAAAATTCCTCTTGATACCATTGGCGGACAAGGGCAGCCTGCTGACGCTGATCTGGGTCAGGGATCAAGTCGAGCGGCCGGCTAAGCTCAATGCGCGTCAAATGGGTACGAATGGCTATCTTTGCCCGGGCGAGGTCAGCATTCTCGTTAGCCAATCGCTGACGCTTTTGCCAGAGTTCCCAACATTGGTTAATCTTGACGAGACCGCTGGTACAAAGCTGATAAATGTCTCGAAAGTCGCGAGGAGCGCCTCTTTCCACCAGAGCAACCATTTTACTGGCAACCAAATCGGGGAGCGAATCAACTTGAGCCCCTGACGGCCACGGTGCCAGGAGGGGCTCAGCTAACCGGGCAGAGCGTTTTGCAATTTGAAAGCTGAAAGCTACTTTTCCTTCCAGCACCAATTCAATACTGACCACATCGCCCCACTCCCGCAGGCGCGTCTCTCCAAAAGCTTTCAGGGCTTGTTCAAGGGCGTGGATGACTTCCTGGCGTTGCTCTTTGGTAACTGGCTCAATCCACCAGGCGTCGATGTCGTGAGTAGGACGGTACTCCATAAAATAAGATAAACCAAATGCCCCTCCTATTGAGATATATCTTCCTAAGCCGCGCTGGGTAAGGGTTTCAAGACAGGCTTTTGCATAAGGAGAAATCCGGGTTGGTGTCTTTGGGAGCATCCTGAATCGTATTATACATACTTTCATGTCTCTGGGCATAAAACAAACCCGGTGCATCATTGAAATTGCAACGGTTCAATTCACAGCCGTCAAGAACTCTCCACTCGTGCTTTAACATCCTACCCATATGCTTGCCGGATGAAAATTTTATGGGTTCTTTCTGCCAGAAAGGTGAGTATGCAAAAATGCAGTCAAAACTACTGACTTTCTTCATTGTTTTCTGTGAATCCTGGCTTATAATTAAATTTAGGGACGGTAAACGCGAATTGAGACAAACCTTAATATTTAGCGGTAGGCTTGTCTCACCAACGATTCACACCCACGAATGCAGCCTCAACGAGATACTGGTTCTTAGCGGTGTTTAGACAGTAACGGTGGTTGTTTACTGGGAAATGCTCACGCAGATGAGAACCACGGATTCGGATTCCATGCTCAAGAGTTTTGCAAAGCAAAGGGGAATTTTTGCGGCTGTGGCGCGCGCCTGGCTGAAAAAATTATCCTGTCTGTGTTTATTTGCACCTTAACAAGCGACTCAGGACTTGCCGGTCGAATTACGCTTCTCTTGTAAAGCTCGTTCTGCCCGAAGCGCGTATTCTGAAAGGGGCATGGCTTCAATAGCCTTGTTCAACTCCACGGTCGCCAAAGCATCCTTTTGAAGCTTGCGATATGCAATCCCCAGATTGTAATGCAGGGCAGCTTCATGCTTTGCTCCCAGATATTCTGCGCCAACCCCTTTCAGCAACTCTTCCAGCATGGCAACGGCCTCATTCAAGCGCTCTTGTTGGATCAGCGCAACGGCCTGGTTGATCTTCAAGATGCCTGCGGCGTTGCGATCCGGGAGCGATCGTTGAGCTAGATTAAAAACCAGGTCTGCCCATTGAAATTGACCTCTTCGGGCGAAAAACGTGCCCACTTCAGTGAGCAAACGCGATCGCATGGTGACCACATACAACAGGAATAAATTGAGCGCAGGGTGGAGGGTGAAACGTGTCGTCAACATCACACCCGCAAGGATGGCGGTAAGGGCAAGCGCTTCAAGCGCAAATTGTGCAGAAAGTCTCTCGCGGCGTAATTTTGCCAGCAAACCAAGGAAGACAATATAGCTAAAGCAGACGGTCAAGAGAGGGATTAACGGATGAACTGGTGTGGACATCAATCCTTAGTATACATGATTTTTTCTGGGCTTTGACTTGCATTGGATGAGGAGGTGAAAATGAATAGATGAGTTAATGAAGTCACTTATCACATCCTATTCGTTAAAAATTTTATCGAAAGGAGAAGTCTATGAATGCGATTGTTATCATCCTGCTTGCCATTGCAGCAACCATCATCGGATACGGCGTTTACGCTAAATCGATTGACAGGAACATCTTAAAACCCGATGAAAAACGTGCTACTCCGGCAAAGATGTTTATGGACGGAGTTGATTTCACACCTGCCAATCGCAACGTCCTCTTCGGCTACCAATTCAAATCCATAGCCGCTTTAGGACCGATTCTCGGACCCATCATTGCAGTCCAATGGGGATGGTTGCCGGCTCTGTTGTGGATCATCCTTGGCACCTTCTTCATTGGGTGGGTGCAAGATTACAGCTCCATTATGTTAGGCGTCAGGGAAGAAGGGCAGTCGTTTGGGGCGCTGAGTTATCGCTTGATTTCTCCTCGGGCGCGCGGTTTATTGATTGCCTTCATCTACTTTTACCTCCTGCTGATTATGGGTGCATTTGGCATTCAGGTTGGTTTCAATCTCCTCACCAACCCGGCCGTTCCTCTGGGAGTGATTATTGTGGTCTTGGTAGGCATCCTCGCTGGTCAGATGACCTATAAATGGAAGCAAGATATTATTCTGACCAGCATCGTCACCGTTATCCTGGCTTTTCTGGGCATCTGGATCGGCACGCTGGCGCCCGTAAAGGAGTTTTTCTCCGCCCTCTACGGAACAGCCGGAGGCGCCACCAGCCCAACACTCTTCCTGGCAGTCACGCAAGCGCGTTTCATCGGCACCCTTCTGGTTTTGGTCATTTGCTACTTTGGCGCCGTCCTGCCTATCTGGCGTTGGGCGCAACCAATTAACTATGTTGCTTTCTGGATTGTGTTTGCCGGTGTGATAGGCGGCGTTTTGGGATTGCTGATCTGGAGGCCGGGCACAGGCGATTTTCCAGCCTTTACCACTTTCACCGTCACAGGGCTGGGTCCACTCTGGCCAATCCTCTTTGTCACCATTGCCTGTGGGGCAATCTCCGGATGGCATAGTCTGGTTTCTTCATCGGGAACTGCCCGTCAGCTTGAGAAAGAGACCGACGCCCTTTATGTCGGTGGCGGAGCGATGTTCCTCGAAATGTTCTTCGCCACCATCGCTTTCCTGACCGCAACCGTAGCCTTCGGCAGCTTCCAGGGCTATGTCGATGCCGGAGGCGGGGCAAAGGCCGCGGCCGTTTTCTCAAAAGGTCTATCTAATTTTATGAATCAGTGGGGCTTAGACCGCATGTTAGGGGAGGGCTTTGGTATGGCTTATGGCTCCGTTTTCCTGACCCTGATGGCTCTGACGATTATGTATCTCGTTGTGCGTTTCATGCGGGTTGCCTCTGCCGAAGCTTTGGGCGATCGCTTCCCGGCGTTGAAAAACGTGCATGTTGGCACCATCATCGCCTTGCTCTTAACCCTGATTCTGATCTGGATTGTGCCCTTCTTGCAAATCTGGGTTGTCTTTGGAGCAGCAAATCAACTCATGGCTTCCCTGGCTCTGCTTCTGATCACTTTATGGCTTGTCTCCAAGGGTAAAAATTACCAGTGGACTTTGTGGCCGTTCCTCTTCATGTTCGTTACAACCATCGGCGCTTTGCTCTACAAGGCATATGAGTCCTTTTTCATAAATCTGCCCAAAGCTGCAGCGCTCGCTGAAGCCCAAAAAGCCCAAGTGTGGCAGGTGGTAACTGCCCAGGTGATCATCGGTTTGATTGCGTTGACATTGGTCGTGGCTGCTTTCATCCTTGCTTACGATGCTCTCCAGGCATTTCGACGCTACCGGGCCGAGTTAGCCAAAGCTTAGGTAAGAGACCTCTGGGGGGAGCGGTGACTTTATCGCTCCCCCGACTGCCCCCTTTACACAGGAGTCGACTTGCATGCCTTGAACCAGCAAACCGTTCCTCACCGTCTTTCCGGTTCCCCCTGGGCGATCCTGCGCCGCCTGCTGAGCGCCCTTGGCGATATCCTGTACGGGGCAACCATCTATGAAATGGTGCACGACCTTGAGAAAGAACGTGCCAGCCGTGAAAATCTGTTCGTCTTAATCGTTTTTGGCGATTTGTTTGGGATTCCCATTCTACCCCCCTATTACACCCTGCGGTTAATTCCGTACTTCCTGCCCAGAATGCCTGCTTTACAGCGAAGCATCCTGAGAGAACGTGACTTGACCGATCTGTGCGATCAAGACTTTACCTGAAATCTGGCAATAAGGAGATTGCAATGACTGAAGAAGAAGCAAAACGAAGCTGGTTAGACACGGTGAAAAGCGTCCTTTATGGAATGGCTGGTCACGACATGGCTCGCTATGCTTTGAAAACGCGCGGCAGCATGGAACACCTATTTATCCTGATTACCATGGGAGATTTACTGGGCATTCCAATTTTGCCTCCCTACTATAGCCTGCGTCTGTTGCCCTATGTCGTCCCTCAAATCAGCACCTGGAAGCGGCGGATGTTGCGTGAGCGCGACCTGACCGATGCTCTGGCATAGGAGTTGAACATGTCTCTGAGAGAAGTATTCGAGAAAAACCCCGAGCGACGTTATATCATGTTTGGAGGCAAAGGAGGGCTGGGTAAAACCACCTTTAGCGCTGCCACAGCTTACTGGCTTGCCAGGCAGGGATATAAGGTGTTAGTCTTTTCGGTTGATCCACAAGCAAGCCTGTCCGATATCTTTAAGCAAGATATCTTCGGCAAAGGGGCTGTCGAGATCATGCCCAACCTGTTTGCCCAGGAGATCGATGCAGATCGCCGCGTCAAGGAATATCAAGAAGAAATTCGGCAAAAAATCCGCGACATGTATGGGCTGGAGCAAATCCCGGATGAAATTGAGAACTATATCCAGGCTGCAGCAGCCGAACCAGCCATGGAAGAGAGCGCCATCTTTGACGCCGTGGTCGATATTGTAGTTGGAGGAGATTACGATTACTACATTTACGATCTTGTTCCGCTGGGACACGCCTTATATTATCTGAGCATGGCGTCCGTGTATGATCAATGGATTGATAAGATCACAGCGCTGCGCCAGGAAATGGCAGAATATGACAAAGTGGCTGCGGTGATGCGCCGCGAAAAGGAAACCGAAGAAGATAAAATTCTCAAAGAACTCCAATATATCAAGCAGCGGATCAACACGTCGTCAGGTATCCTGACCGACCGCCAAAAAACCGCCTTCTTCTTTGTCATCATCCCCGAAGAGATGATCATCCTGGACACCCAGAAAGCAGCCGGGTTGTTCGCCAGATTCAACGTTCCGATCGCCGGGTATATCGTAAATCGCGTGATTCCAGAAGAACTTGCCCACCAGAATATCCCCGAATACCTGAGAAATCGCCTGGAAATGCAAAGAACATACCTGCAAAAAATCGAGCAGATGTTTGGAAACCAGACCCTGGCGCGCATTCCGGAATTCGAGCGCGACATTACCGGGTTACCCATGATCGAACGGATGGCAGAAGCAATGTTCGGGAGGCTCTCATGATCGAAAAATCCATGTTGCAGTTCATGCAGGAAAAACCGTCCCTGAAGTATCTCTTTTTTGGAGGTAAAGGGGGGGTTGGAAAAACCACGCTGGCGGGGGCAGCCGCCATCTGGTCAGCCCAGCAGGGTCGAAATACCCTGCTTGCCTCAACCAATCCCGTCCATTCTCTGTCGGGACTATTAAGTCAGGATGTATTTGGAAAACCGACACCCGTTCAAGGAGTGCCCAATCTTCACGCGTATGAGATCGACACCCGCGACACCATCGAAAAATCCAAACGCGAAATTCGCGAAAAAATCGAATGGTTCTTGAAGTTTGCCGAAATCAAGACCAAAGCGGACGAGTTTGTGGAATCGGCAACCATGAACCCCGCCTTCGAAGAATCGGCAATGTTCGAGAACATGATCGACCTCATGTTTGAAGATAAATATGACCTGTACGTCTTCGACACTGCCCCCACTGCCAATGCGCGCCGCCTTTTGGGCATGTCCAGTGTTTATTCGATGTGGGTCAATAAAATGGTGCAAAGCCGCCAGGAGGCTATGAGCCTTCGGGAACTGCTTTCGTATAGTAAGAAAAAGCAAGAAAAAGATCCGCTCATGGAATATTTGCTCAATTTACGCGAGCGGATGGCGCGCGCCAAAAAGCTCTTGACCAATCAAGACCTGACCGCATTTTTCTTTGTTACCCTGCCTGAAGCCCTCCCCATCGCAGTCATCACCCGTTTTATCCACTGGTTCCATGATTTTGGGATTCCCGTTGGCGGGGTCATTGTCAATATGGTCATTGACAAAAGCGCCATAGACGAGAATTCGCCAGAATTTGTAAAAAATCGTGTTGCCATGCAGGAAGAACATCTGCAGACCATTTGGAGGGAATTTGACGGCCAGGTGCGAGCTATCTTACCTCTTTTCGAAACCGAGGTGCGCGGCGTGCAGATGTTAAAGCGGATGGTTGCGCACCTATATTGTAGTACCTAATGCCTTCATTGCATTTAACTCCCTTGATTTGACAGATAACGGGAATCGTGTTAAACTTTATGATAATGGCTATACGAAACCTTTAGGAGGATCTTATGTCCAGCGATTCCCTCACCGCTCACCTGACTGCTCAATCCACTTTACCCCCTGCCATTCAGGGCTGGAAAATTTATCTGGCTGATCAGGGTAACTCGGTCCACACGGTCAAAGCCTTCACCCACGACCTTGAACTCCTGGCCTCCTTTCTCTCCCCCACCCGCACGCTCGGCAGTATCACCACGGCCGACCTCAATCATTTTCTCAACTGGTTGCAAAAAGGGCGCGGCGTTCCCTGCAGTCCGAAAACCTTATCCCGCCGCATCACCTCCCTGAAATCATTCTTTCGTTGGCTCCATCAATATGCGGTCTTAACCTCTAACCCGGCCGAAAAGCTCGTCCAACATACAGTGCTTAGTCCTTTACCGGTCGTCCTGACCTCTCAAGAAGTCGAACGCGTGATGGAAATCTGCCAGAAACACCGTCAGGCAAAGAAACCGGATGCGCGCTATTTCACCTTGTTTTATCTACTCATATCTACGGGCATCAAGAAAACTGAATGTCTGGCGCTTAATATCAACCACCTTGAGCTTGATCAGCCTTCCACCCCCTATTTGTTCGTTCGCTATACCAATCCTCAATATCGTTACAAGGAACGAAAGATTCCTGTACCTGAGGATTGGGTCGCAGGATTCGAAGAATATCGAAACCAGTACGAGATCAAAGACCGCCTTTTCCCCTGGTCACAGCGCCGGCTGGAATACCTGCTTGAAGACCTCTCCCAAGAAGCCGGTTTGGAGAAACATATTTCCTTTGACATGTGTCGCTGGACGTGTGCTCTGCTCGACCTTCAAAGTGGGATGGAGAAAAACGCCATTCGACAAAAATTAGGCCTCTCCAAAGTCCAATGGCGGGAAATCGGGATGAAACTCGATCAACTGGCTGCGTCAATTCTCTCTGATTAATTCTTGGGTTGCCATCGATTGCTGAAGCAGCCGCAGATGGACAGCCGCCCGGCTTTCGGGTGTCAGCCGGGCTGAATGGCTGATGGTATAACCAGGCAACCATAGGATTTCTGTTTCATTACAGACAAGCGGATAAGTCTTTCGCAACCAGACAGGGATTTTGCGATTGATAAAAATATCCGCCAGTTTTGCAGTCCGACCACCCATTGAAAGCGGCGCAAAGCGATCACCGGGGTTTGGTGTACGTAAGATTAATCCATTCTTACAAACCTCAAAATCCAACCAGGCTTCAAAAGCGTTCCTGGTAGACTTGCGCATCTCTTCGTAAGGTTGACCCATGACCCGTTCCACCTGCAGTATCCATCTTTCATTAACTTTTATCATACCCGAATCGGGCAGGTCAGCCCTCTCTCGACCACTAAATTGCGGATACTCGTCAACAGGGGGTAGCGCCGAGCTTTTCACCAGGTATCCCCGTTCCGTATCCTTGAAGCAGTTCACCAGTTTGTTAATGCTTCGGTGCGTGAGGTGGGGAGTCAAGAAAACGTTGATAATTTCTTCAACCTGGGGAAATTCAAGCGTTGGCAAGCCTGAGTATAAGCACTGGAAGGCGCGCCGAACGATCCGCCGACGCATTGCTTGCGGGAGATTTCGGAATTGCGATAAATCCAGCCCTACGACGTCCGAATCTACGAGACGAATTGTTTGCTTCCAGGCAAGTTCTTCTTGTTCCTTCAGCACCTCTTCTTCATCTGCCAGGAGTTGAGCAGTTTGCCAGAGCAACTTACGGATCGAAGGGTTGTATTTTTCCAAAACAGGGAGAAGGTTATGACGAATCCGATTACGGGTATAGGTGGGATCAAAATTCGACTGATCGATAAAGGGCTCAATGCCCTTCTGCGAAAGGTATTCCAGGATCTGAGAGCGCCAGACAGACAGCAAGGGTCGTACCAGCGGAATGGTATCGCTCCATGGATTTGGCAGCGCAACAACGCTCATTCCGCTCAAGCCTCTGCTCCCTGCACCTCGTAACAGGTGCATCAGAACGGTTTCAACCTGATCGTCAGCCGTATGGGCAACCAGCACAGCTCTGGCTTGACTTTTCTCCGCCTCTCCAAAAAGAAATCGATAGCGGCACTGGCGCGCCGCTTCCTCAATGGTTAAAGAATGCTCTTTTGCATAGGTTGCAACGGCAATTCTTTGAGCGATGAAGGATGCGCCGATCTGATTCGCCCAATTGCGCACACCTTCTTCCTCCTCATTTGCAGAGGGACGCAATTGATGGTTCAAATGAGCAATCAGCACCTTCCAATCCAACTCTTGCAGGAGCATCATTAAAGCCAGACTATCCGGGCCGCCGGAGACTCCGACTAACAGCAAATCGCTGCGCTCAAGCTGGCATATTTCTTGTAAAACTCTTCGAATTGCCGATAACATTCTAAGAAAAGATTATAATTGTTAACATCTGGTTTTTGCGTTGTTTATGAATAAGTTTAACGAAAGCACACTCCCTGTCCCGGATCATATTCACCCATCATCGTGATACTCCTCAGGAGAAAACCTGCATGGCGGAAAAAATACTCATTGTGGATGACGATCTCGATACTCTGCGTTTAGTTGGCTTGATGTTGCAACGCCAGGGTTATCAAATCATAGCTGCCAGCAATGGCCCACAGGCATTGGTTCTGGCTGAAAAAGAGCAACCTCACTTAATCCTCTTAGACATCATGATGCCAGAGATGGATGGTTATGAAGTTGCCAGACGGATTCGGGCCAATCCGATCACCGCGGCGATACCGATCATCATGTTTACAGCAAAAAGCCAGGTTGAAGATAAAGTCCTGGGATACGAGGCTGGCGCGGATGATTACATAACCAAACCCACCCAACCTCGAGAACTGTTTGCCAAGATGCGGGCTGTATTAGCCCGCGCGAAGAAAGCTGCCCCTGGCACCATCGTCGAAACGCCACCTTCACAGGAAAGAGGTTATTTAATCGGTGTAATCGGGACAAAAGGAGGCATCGGAACCACCACGCTGGTATTCAACCTTGCGCTTGCCCTGCATCAAAACAGTCAAAAAGCCGTGATTGCGGCCGAATGTTCGCCTGGTATGGGCACAATTGGCATCGAACTGGGTTATAAAGTAAGCGATGGTCTGGATCGTCTGCTTCAGCGCAACGAATTCGAAATCACAGCTTTGGACGTCGAAAATAGCCTGATTCAATTTTCGAGCGGCGTGCGCTTGCTGCTCACCTCCAACGATCCGCTCGCCAGGTTAAAAACGCCCACCTCAGCCCACTTTCAGCAAATCACGCAAATCCTCTTAGGGATGGGCAAATACATCTTCTTGGATTGTGGAACATCATTAAGCCCTTTCCTGCAACCGATATACCACCAATGCAATGTCATCTTTTTACTGATTGAGCCGACGCTATTGTCGATTGCCAAATTCCACACCATCCGCGACGCGCTTCTTGAACAAGATGTGCATCAAAATCGCATTCATGCCATTGTCTACAATCGAGTTCGCTCAGATATTATGCTCACTCGCTCTCAAATTCAAGAAAAGTTAGGGGCAGAAATCTTTGGCATGATCGCTCCTGCCCCCGAACTGGTCTATCACGCAGCCCTGAACAACCGCCCAATTTACCTGCACCAACCGGAGAGCGCAACCGCCAGTCAATTAAACGAGATAGCCCGAAAGATCCTCACCCTTGCCTGAGCGCCTTGCCATGTCCACTTCTTCTCCACGCTACCCCAGTGCCATCCAGAGCGCAGCGGAAATCATCCGTAAAAGCAAACGAGGGGTGGTGTTGAGTGGAGCAGGCATTTCTACTCCTTCCGGCATTCCAGACTTTCGCTCTCCTCAAACGGGTATCTGGGCAAAAATCGAACCGCTGGAAGTAGCCTCTGCGCTTGCCTTTCGCTATAATCCCATCCGTTTTTTTGAGTGGCTACGCCCGCTTGCCACCCAGATTCTAACTGCAGAACCCAACCCTGCCCATCTTGCCGTCAGCCAACTTCAACAAATGGGATACGTGCAGACCATCGTGACCCAAAACATTGACGGTCTCCACCAGAAAGCCGGCAGCAAAAATGTGCTCGAAGTGCATGGCACATTTGAGACGATGACCTGTGTAGAATGTTACACCAAAGTCCCTTCGCAACCCTTTATCCCGCCGTACTTAGAACAAGGCATCGTCCCGCGCTGTCCAAAATGCAATGGAATTTTGAAACCAGATGTCATTCTGTTTGGTGAGCAGATGCCCTATCATCCCTGGCAACAAGCCCAAAAAGCCAGTCGCCATTGTGATCTGATGATTGTAGCCGGCTCGTCTCTCGAAGTTCTACCGGTCGCTCAATTGCCCATGCAGGCTGTGGAACGCGGCGCGCACCTGATTATTATCAACCATACGCCTACCTATCTCGATGTGCGCGCGGATGTGGTCTTTTCGGAAGACGTTGCCGTCATCTTACCCCAGATTGTGACCGAAATTCTCGCTCAAACCCAATCGAAATAGAGAGATTGCCCTAGATCGCCCCACGCCGCCCAAACTGGCGCTCCAGTAAATCCACTGACAGATGGATCATGGTCGGACGACCATGTGGACAGGTGCGCGGCGATTGACAGTCTTCCAATTCTCTCAGGAGAGCTTTTTGCTCTTCAGGTGAAAGGCTCTGCCCGGCCTTGACTGCGATGCGTTTACAAATGCGGGCTATCAAGCGTTTCTCCGTCTCCCGTTTCAACGGCTCTTCGTTCTCCTCGAAATCCTCAATCGTTGCCCGCACGGCTAACGCTCCATCCACACCGGCAAAGAAGGACGGCAAGGCTCTTACCTGAAAGGTATTTAAACCAAAGGGGACAATTTCAAACCCCAGGCGGTTCAGGATCGGGATTTGCTCTTCAAACAGAGCAGCCTGAGCTGAACTCAAGGTTAGCAGGCTGGGTTGGAGAAGCTTTTGGGATGTGATGGTTGTCTGGGATTGTCGTAGAAATCTTTCAAAAAGGACGCGTTCATGAGCAGCATGTTGATCAATCAGATACAATCCATCTGGGCCTTCAGCAATGATATACGTGTTCGCCACCTGCCCAATCCAGCGCAGGAGGGGAATTTTCTGGTTAAGCGTGGGCAGCTCAGTTTCCGGGTGAGGTACAGGTGGTGAAGATGTAGTTGTACCCTGCACAACCTCAGAGCGAGCACTCTGGATTTCATCAAAAGGTGGTTGCCACACGGGTGGATTGGGCATTGCCGGAAATACAGAAAGCGATGAGCCGGCAACCAGAGTTCGGCGCACCACATGCTGAATTAAACCAAACATTTGACCTGGATTTGCAAAGCGCACTTCGGCTTTGGCTGGATGCACGTTGACATCAACCTTTTGCGGGTCAATCTCAATAAATAGCCATACCAGAGGAAAACGTCCGACCATTATAAGGGTGTGATAGGCTTGCAAAACTGCGGAGGTCAACAGGCTATCTTGAATCGGGCGACGGTTAACAAAGAGGTGGATCTCGCGACGATTGGAGCGCGTCAGGCCTGGTGGACTGATCAAGCCACCAATCCGAAAATCACTATCCTCGTAATTGACTTCGATCAGTTGACGAGCTTCATCCATACCCATCAAACTGGCAAGAATTTCTCGCCGTTCACCGTTACCGCTGCTGGCAAAGCTCAAGCGACCATCCTGCATGAGTTGAAATTGAACTCGGGGAAAGGCTAAGGCATAATCAACGACCACTGCGTCAATCCGCTGGCGCTCAGTTGGATCGCTCTTGAGAAATTTGCGTCTGGCGGGAACGTTGAAAAACAGGTCTTCAACGCGAACCGTTGTGCCATGCGGAGCACCTGTGGCTTGAATTTGCGGTTCTGAGCCGCCTTCGACAATCAAACGGTAACCTACCTCTGCCTGGCGCGTCCGTGACGTAATCGTCAGCCGGGCAATCGACCCAATAGAAGCCAGGGCTTCTCCTCGAAAGCCCAGTGTTGTGATGCGCCACAGGTCTTGGGCTGAGTTGATCTTGCTGGTCGCATGGCGAAGAACTGCCAGTGGCAGTTCTTCACCCGCAATCCCTTCGCCATTATCGGATACCTCGATCAATTTCTTACCGGCTGAAAGACACTGGATGTGAATCTGGGTTGCCCCAGCATCGAGCGCGTTTTCGATTAATTCTTTAACCACCGAAGCGGGTCTTTCCACCACCTCGCCGGCGGCAATTTGTGAAGCCACTTCCGGAGCTAAGATCTGGATCGCCATTTTCTTCCTTTACTTACTTTGATTATACCTGCCTTATCCTCGGGTTTTCAGTTATACTTTGGGCATGAAGTTCGAAGTAGCCTTTTTTGACCTGGACGATACGCTTTATGATAAGCAAAGCGGATTATGGGAAGCCATTCGCAACCGCATGTCCTTATATATGCACGAGCGGTTGGGCATGTCCTGGGAGGTGATTCCAACGCTGCGGCGGCATTATTTCGAGACCTACGGGACAACCCTGAGAGGCTTGCAATTGCATCACCAGGTAGATGCCGATGATTACCTCGCTTATGTCCATGATCTTCCGATCCACGAATTTATTCAACCTGACCCGCAGTTGCGTCAAATGCTCACGACGCTTCCCTTACGTCGTTTTATCTTCACCAACGCTGATCGCGATCATGCCAGACGGGTTTTACAGACCCTGAACATCGCTGATTGCTTCGATGGGATTATCGACGTGCGCGCGATTCATTTCTATTGCAAACCTGAACCGCAAGCCTATCAAATTGCCCTGCAGATCGCTGAGATTGACGAACCACAGCAGTGCCTCTACCTGGACGATTCTCTGGTCAATTTAGCTGCTGCCCGCAAGTTAGGATTTTATACCGTCCTGGTTGGACAAGATGGACACGAACCTCAGGTTGATCTGAGCATACGCGAAATCAAGGAATTGCGCAAAAAAATGCCACACCTGTGGGATAACCACCGAGGCACTCCATGACAGCCAAATTGATCACCCTTCAAGAAGCAGTTGCTACAATTCCCTCTGGTGCTACCCTCGCTCTGGGAGGGATGACCCTATACCGTCGCCCGGTGGCTTTTGTTCGCCACCTGATTTATCATGCTCGCTACCACCAACCTGTTCAAAACTTGACCTTATTAGCCTTTACAGCTGGCTATGAATCCGATCTTCTGGTCGGAGCCGGGATCGTCAATACTGTTCGCACCTGTTATTTTGGCCTCGAAATCTTCGGTTTTGCGCCGATGTTCACCTATTATGCAAACCAGGGGGCAATAAACGTTATTGAGGAAACCGAAGCCAGCATTGCCTTCGGCTTGCGCGCCCGAATGGCCGGGGTCGGTTTTATGCCTAGCCTGGCATGGATCGGCACCGATTTACCCAAACTGCGCCAGGATGTTAAAACGGTGATCGATCCGTATAGCGGAGAAGAATTAACCGCATTCCCGGCCATTGAAGCGGATATTGCGGTCATCCACGCATTACAAGCCGACCGCGATGGGAATGCGCTCATTGGAAAAAATAAAGGGATCGACGAAGAACTTGCGCTTACTTCAAAAACTGTCATAATCACCGCCGAAGAGATCGTCCCTGCTCTTGAACACGCCGATATCGTTGCCCCATTTGTTGATTTTATCATCCATGCCCCGCAGGGCGCAAAGCCAACCTCCTGCCACCCACTCTACCCTGTCGACGGATTTGCCCTATTGGACTACGTTTCTTCCGTGAGCGATGCAGCCTCTTTCGAGCGCTACCTTGAAACCTGGTTGGCTCAGGTTCATAACGAATATTAATCTTTTCTATAGATTTTGTTTACATTTTTCTGTTTTAATCAATTAGAAAGTCAGGTAAATTTCACGAAAGCTCAAATAAAACCGTGTAAAGGTACCACAACTTAAGTCGAGGAAATCCATGGAAAGTAAAAGACCTCCTATTCTGATCATTGTTATCCTGTTCGTCCTGGTTGTTGGCTCGACTTTGGCCGGTTTTTATGCAGGTCGAGTATCCGCAGCCAATCAAGCCTCCACGTTTATGATCATGCCAGAAGGCACCCCGCAGGTAGAAGCGTTACCCCAGGCACCAGTCGATCAGAGCGTCAGCGAATTGTTTGCTCCTTTTTGGCAAACCTGGCGGTTAATCCATGAACAATATGTTGAACAGCCGGTTGACGATGTCAAACTCATGCGCGGTGCCATTCAAGGGATGGTGGAGGCGCTCGGTGATGAACATTCATCTTACATCGATCCGGACTCGTTAGAAGAATTTCAGGCTCAACTAACCGGTACGGAGTACGAGGGCATCGGCGCCTATGTTGATACGACCCGTGAGTATCTGACGATTATCGCCCCGATGATGGGCTCACCAGCCGAAAAAGCCGGTCTGAAACCCGGCGATCAAATTATCGCGATTGATGGAGAAGACATGACCGGCATCGATGGCGAATTGGTACGCCAAAAGGTACTTGGCCCAGCCGGGTCGAAAGTGCGTCTGACCATCAAACGCCCTGGAGTAGAAGAGCCCTTTGATGTCGAGATTGTGCGCGCCAGTATCAAATCCACCAATGTTATCGGAAGGATGGAGAGAAACAACATCGCTTACATCCGTCTCCTGGCTTTTGGTGACGAAAATACGATTCGGGATTTTCGGGAAATGCTTGAGAAACTGCTCTCTGAAAAACCGGATGGCTTAATTCTCGACCTGCGCAATAACGGAGGCGGATTGCTGAATTCGGCAATTGATATCGCATCCGAGTTTATCAAGGATGGCGTAATTGCCTATGAAGTCTATGGCGATGGTCGCCGGGAGACCTTCAAAGCAAGCGGTAAAGGCATTGCAACCGAGTTACCTTTGATTGTATTGGTCAACGAAGGCAGTGCCTCCGCATCCGAGATTGTTGCGGGTGCTATCCAGGACCTCGGCAGAGGCAAACTGCTTGGCGTTACCACCTATGGGAAAGGGTCTGTGCAGGTCTGGAACGACCTGCTCAATAACCAGGGAGCAGTGCGCATTACCGTTGCGCGCTGGCTGACCCCCAATGGGCGAACGATTCAAGGCGTGGGTTTGACCCCCGACATCGAAGTACCGTTGAGTGAAGAAGACTATGCCGCCGGCAAAGACCCACAACTCGACAAAGCTATCGAACTGCTCACAAAGTAGCTAGAAAGGAGGACAACGATGTTTTTCTTCGATCCATACTACCTGATCTTTATGGCGCCAGCTTTTATCCTGATGCTGGCTGTTCAGTTTTACGTTAACTCTTCTTATTCGAGATGGAGTCAGGTGCCATCTCGGCTGCGCATCAGCGGTGCTCAGGCAGCCTCACAATTGATCCGTTACAGCGGGCTTTATAACGTGCGCATTGAGGGCATACGCGGGCAATTAACCGATCATTACGATCCCCGCGACAAAACCCTCCGGTTGTCAGAAGGTGTTTACAGTGGCGCTTCTGTAGCTGCATTAGCCGTGGCTGCCCACGAGCTTGGTCATGCCATGCAAGACCAGGAAGGATATTTCCCACTAAAACTGCGCTCTGCGTTGGTGCCAGCCGTGAATATTGGCTCTTACCTGGGTTGGATTCTCTTAATGGTCGGCTTTCTCCTGCGGTCACCAGAATTAGCCTGGTTAGGGGTGCTGGTCTTCTCTGGCGGCGCCATTTTCGCCCTGGCAACCCTGCCGGTCGAGTTTAACGCCTCCGCTCGCGCCAGACGCTTGCTGGTCGAATCCGGCCTGATCGCAACCGAAGAGGAGCTACGCGGCGTCAATCAGGTGCTCAATGCGGCTGCGTTGACTTATGTTGCTGCTCTGGTGACGGCGGTATTGCAATTACTGTATTACGCCAGTCTTGTCATTGGAATGGGCGGACGACGGAGAGAGTAAATCTCTCCGTCTCCTTACCTTACAAACCCAATCCACTTCAATGCGCCGTTTTTTATTCGCTCTGCTCATCCTGCTTGGGATTGTTTTTCTGATCACCCGTTTCAGCGAGGTGCAACTGATTTGGGAAACATTAAGAAAAGGTGATTGGCGATTTTTGCTTTTGGCTTTGATTGTCCAATCGATCTGGGTGCTCAATTTAGGGGCTACATACCAGGCAATCTACCATTGCCTGGATACTCATGATCATCTCAAACGCCTGATCGCTATGGCTTTAGCGTCTAATTTTGCCAATATCGTTGCCCCTTCGGTTGGCATGAGTGGTATGGCTGTATTTATTTCTCAGGCACGTAAGAGTGGCTTACCGGTTGGAAAGGTAACTCTGGCTGGCGTTTTGTTTGTACTGGTAGATTACGCCGCTTTTTTATGCGTCCTGGCGCTGGGGTTGGTTGTCCTGTTTCGCCGGGATGATTTAGACCCGCCGGAGATCATTGCTTCTATAATACTTTTTATACTGGCAATTACGATGGGAACCTTGATTTATATTGGCGCTCGCTCACCAATCACTCTCGGCAATATCCTTGCCCATTTAGCCAGATTGGTCAATCGGGTACTTTTTCCCTTCCTGCGCCGCGATTATTTATCGGAACGAAGGGCGCACGAGTTTGCCCAAGAAGTCTCTGACGGTCTCGAAGCCTTGCGTTCCGATCACCGTAGTTTGCTCATTCCATTAATTCTTGGACTGCTCAACAAGTTCTTATTGGTCTTGACTCTCGCGCTGGTTTTTTTTGCTTTTAAAGTCCCGATTTCAATTGGCACGGTTGTGGCCGGTTTCAGTGTTGGTTATCTCTTTATGATCGTTTCGCCTACACCAGCCGGAATTGGATTTGTCGAAGGTGCCATGACTCTGGTGCTTTCTTCTTTCTATATCCCACTCAGTGTTGCCGCTGTGCTGGCTATAGCCTACCGAGGATTCACGTTTTGGTATCCTTTATTTCTGGGTTTCCTGGCTTTCCGCGCCCTGAGCAAAACCGAGTCGGATATTTTGCCGATTTGACGGATTTTGAATCTTTCGGTTATAATGTTATTTTGTCTTAGAAATCTAAAACTGGATTTGAGGAAGGTACAATGCCAAAAAGGACCTATCAACCCAAAATACGCCGCCGTGTTCGGGTGCATGGCTTTCGGGCTCGCATGGCAACCGCAAGCGGACGAAAAGTCTTAAAAAATCGTCGCTTACAAGGCCGCTATCGCCTGACGGTTAAGAAAAATAACCACGTGAAAAACGTGAACTGGAAGAGCTAGAACGCTTTTTACCTGAGGTATCCTGATCTGCATTTAATCAAGCATTTTCGTGAATCGTAAATTTCGCTTGAGAGGGTCAACCAATTTCAAGCGGGTTCGCCAACAAGGTATTGCGACTGCTCACCCGCTCTTTGTGTTGATCTATACCCAAAATTCCACCGGTCGCGTGCGGGTCGGGGTAGCCGCAGGGAGGTCAATTGGAAACGCCGTGCAGAGAAATCGAGCAAAACGGCGCTTACGCGCCAGCATTCAACCCTTTCTGGAGCGAATCCAGAATGGGGTTGATCTGGTCATCCTGGCTCGTAAACCGCTCCTACAGGCGTCCTTTGCGCAAATCACCAAAGCGATGGCAAAGATTTTGGCCGATCAGCAATTAATCAGCGAAAGAACCTATGAGACCCAAACCGCTTCCCAAAGAGATTCCGCCTGAGCCAGCCTTGCGTGATCTGGAGCTAAGCGCCGGCACAGTGCTACGATTCCCGGTGCTGGCACTCATCCGTCTCTATCAAATGACGATCTCAAGAGCGCTGCCACCGAATACCTGTCGGTTTTATCCAAGTTGTTCGCATTATGGCTACCAGGCGATCTACAAACATGGACTGATCAAAGGCACATGGCTGGCTATATGGCGGGTGGTGCGTTGCAATCCATTTAACCCAGGTGGTTATGATCCAGTTCCGTAAACTCTAAAACAGAATGTTGAGCTAATAATAAGATGAACCCATTGCAATCCGGTGTGTTGATTAATCTCACCCACATTTTCATCCATCGAAAGAAATGGAACGAGAAAATTTCTCAGGTGATTCTCGCCATTCTCTATTTACTTATCTTTGCCATCTCTTTAACGGCATGCGCACCGGCTTCCATGATGTCCAACTGGCCTGGAAGTGCGGTAAAAGACGATGTGGTTTATGTAGCTTATCAGGCGCATCTTTACGCTATCCAGGCCAGTAACGGAACAGAGCTCTGGCGCTTTCCTAAAGAAACCGACAATAAAATATCTTTTTATGCCCCTCCTGCCTTGAGTCCAGATGGCACCCAACTGATCGCCGGGGGTTTCAATCATGTTCTTTACAGCCTCGATCCCAATACCGGAAGCGAACAATGGCGCTTTGAGGAATCGAAATACCCCTACATTGCCGGGCCACTCGTCACCGAAGATAGCATCTACGCTCCAACCAATGACCATCTCCTGTATGCTCTCGACCGCAAGGGCAATAAACGCTGGGAATTTAAAACCAATGCCCCGATTTGGGCAACGCCTACTTACGATCCAGCCTGTAAATGCATCTACGTCGCCTGTCTCGATCACATTCTCTATGCGCTGCAAGCCAGAGATGGGGCTTTACTGTGGAAAACCGAACGGCTGGAAGGTGCAATAGCCAGTTCACCGGTGCTGAGCGAGGACGGGATTCTTTACTTCGGCACGTTTGGCAAGCTTCTCCATGCTTTCGACCCGCGTGCAAAAGCAGACGTTTGGACATACACAGCTTCCAACTGGATTTGGGGTTCTCCGTTGCTCGTTGAAGATCAGGTCATCTTCAGTGATTTATCCGGCAACGTGATTGCTTTAGACTCTAAAAACGGTGCTGAGCGCTGGAAAATTGCAACCAATGCAGCCATTACCGCTCAACCCATCGTCTATCAGAATGTCATCTACATCGGCAATGAGGCTGGCGAGCTGTATGCCATTGATTTGCAAGGCAATTTGATCTGGCAGCAACCTAAAAAATTTGACGGTAAAATACTTACCACAGCCTTGGTAGCAGATGAGATCATTTTAATTCCTTTAGTCGCGAAGGACAATTTAGTGATCGCCATCAATCAAGATGGCGGACAAGCCTGGGCATATCAACCGGTAAAATAGAGAGAATTGGAAGAAGAACATGTGGGATTTGATCATCATTAACCCAATGGTCAACACACTATTGTATATCTATAGTGTCATCGGCAACTTCGGTATTGCCATTATCATCTTTACCATCCTGATCCGTCTGATCACGCATCCGCTAACTGTGAGCCAAATGAAAAGCGCTCAGGCAATGCAGGAGATGCAAAAATCCAAAGAATGGCAGGAAATCCAGAAGAAATATAAAGACGACAAACAAAAGCTCTCCCAAGAGCAAATGCGTCTGTATCAGGAGATGGGCATTAATCCATTTGGTTCCTGTTTGCCTTTGTTGATCCAGTTTCCGATCATCATTGGGCTGTATCAGGCAATCATCCGCGCCCTTGCCACAACTCCCTATCAACTCCTGGATCTTTCCAAACATCTCTACTCCTTTATCAATGCAGCCGAGTTAATTCCGCTCAACAACAAATTCCTGTGGATGGATTTGAGCCAACCAGAGCGCCTGCCGGTTTTTGGGATAGGGATTCCAGTCCTCGCCATTGTGGTTGTCATCACGACTTATTTACAACAAAAATTAATGACCCCTCCCCCTGCCCAACCTGGTGACCAAACGGCACAAATGAGTCAGATGATGAACCTCTATATGCCCTTGTTTATCGGATATATTTCCTACACCCTCGCCTCTGGACTGGCTTTGTACTTTGTAACCAGCAACGTGGTCGGCATTCTTCAATACGCTGCAATGGGCAAGCTCAATTGGAAAAACCTTCTCAGCTTTCGATCCCAACCTGGTATGCAAAAAAACATAGGAAAGAAAAAATGAGCGATAAAAGAACCAGTCTGGAAATCATTGCTCCAACGGTTGCCGAAGCAATCCAACAAGGATTGGAACAATTAGGAGTTCCTTCCAATCAGGTAAGCATTGATATTCTTGATGAAGGAAGCCGTGGTCTGTTCGGCATTGGGGCACGTCAAGCGCGTGTGAGATTAACCCTTCTGACACCCACACCACCTCCGCTATCGTCTCCTGCTCCTGCGAGCGAGAAAGCCGAAACCTCCCCTGAATTGGAGCAACCAACCCTGATGGGAGACCAAACTGTACTCCAACAGGTTGAGCAAATCGTCTCACGCTTGTTGCAGGAGATGCGCATTCGCGCCCAGGTAACAGCCTCTTACGCCGATCAGCCAGGTACAACGACAGAGCATCCGATTCATGTTGATATACGTGGCAAAGACCTCACCATTCTGATCGGGCCTCAGGCTGAGACGTTGAATGCCCTGCAATATCTGGTTGCCCTGATCATGGGCAAACAAATCGGACGCCCTGTCCCCATTATCATCGACGTAGAAGGATACCGCACACGACGGGAAAATCAACTGCGCCGCCTGGCGCGCAAAATGGCAGAACAAGCGATCAAAACTGGTCGTCGGCAGGTGTTGGAACCAATGCCAGCCAACGAGCGGCGCATCGTTCACCTGGAATTGCGCGACTTTCAAGGCGTAACCACCGAATCGGTTGGAGAGGAACCACGGCGCAAGGTAACCATTATTCCAAAGTAATTTACTGATTTCGAAAATCTGGTTTGGTCTCCCCCAGGGGACTGGTTTTCGATATAATGCAGTCATGGTGTATTCATTAGAAAATCCGCAACCCATCGACTACCTGTTGGTAGGTCATCTTACCTGTGACCTTGTAGATGGAGGCAGTCGCCTGGGCGGCAGTGTCGCCTACGCAGCGCTGACCGCCAAAGCGCTGGGAATGCGCGTGGGTATTGTCACCTCCTTTGCCGAAGATTTGCCTACTGACCAACTCGCCTCGATACCGATCGTTAACTTAACTTCCCTGACCACCACAACCTTTTCCAATCAAGAAACCCTTGTGGGGAGAATCCAGAAAATTTATCACCGCGCCGAAAATTTAGAATATTACCTTGTTCCTCAGGCATGGCGCAACCCAGCCATCCTTCATCTTGCTCCGGTCGCTCAAGAAGTGAGCGCCGATTTCGTCCGCCACTTTCCTCAATCCTTTATCGGAATCACGCCGCAAGGTTGGTTGCGGGCCTGGGATGAAGAGGGAAGCGTCTATCCCGCCGAATGGCCAGAAGCCACTTTTGTCCTGCCGTATGCCAATGCAACCGTGATCAGTATCGAAGATGTAGGGGGAAACGAAGATGTCATTGAAGAAATTTCAGCTTCCTGTCACATCTTAGCTGTTACCGAAAGTGCAGAAGGGTCGCGGGTTTATTGGAATGGCGATGTGCGCCGCTTTCGCCCGCCTCCTAACCTGATCGAAGTTGATCCCGTTGGAGCCGGCGACATCTATGCCGCGGCCTTCTTCATTCGACTGTTTGAGACTCGCGACCCCTGGGAGGCTGGACGATTTGCCACCCAACTGGCTTCCTACTCTATTACTCGGGCTGGTTTGGATAGCCACCCGACCCGCCAGGAGATTGAAGAATGCCGTATTGAGGTCTATTGATGGGGCGAGTTTATACCTTTGTCAATCAAAAAGGAGGGGTTGGCAAAACGACTTCAGCAATCAATCTGGGGGCTTATCTTGGGGTTTTCGGTCAAAAAGTGCTGATTATTGATTTGGACCCTCAGGCTAATGCCACTTCTTGTCTGAACATCGATCGCCAGGTGGTTAAAGGTGGCACCTATCAAGTTTTGATCGGGGCATCACCGCCAGAGTCTTTCATTCTTTATAATCCTCGCCTTAAACTTTCCATTCTTCCTGCCTCGGCAGAACTGGCTGGCGCCGAGATCGAACTGGTCAGCGAGATGGCGCGCGAGAGCAAGTTACGCCGCGCCATTCATCACTTAAACGAGAAGTACGATTATATTCTGATTGATTGCCCGCCCTCTTTGGGACTGCTGACACTCAATGGGCTGGTGGCAGCGAAAGATGGCTTGATCATCCCGGTACAGTGTGAATATCTTGCTTTGGAAGGGTTAGGGCGCCTGATGGACACGATTCGGAGGGTGCGCACCGCTTTATTTCCTGAGCTTACAATCCGGGGGGTCTTGTTAACCATGTTTGATAGCCGTACCAACCTCTCCAACGAGATCGTTGAAGAGGTCAAACGCTTTTTTCCCAACAATGTATTTCAAACCATCATTCCACGGAGCATTCGCCTTGCTGAAGCGCCATCTTTTGGAAAACCCATTGTTCTGTATGCCCCTCAGTCAAGTGGTGCGATAGCTTATGAAGCTTTCACCCGAGAAATTTTACAGGGCGACGGGATCAACCTCCCAACGCCATTTCACCAGAATTGAGGTGCGAGATGCCAAAGCGAACTGTTCTCGGCCGCGGTTTGGATGCCCTGATCCCGGCAGGTGAGGAGCCTGGTGGAGTCCATTTCGTCCCCATTGAGAGGATAATCCCTAACCCGCTGCAACCCCGCACTCAGATCAAAGCCGACGAACTGGCTGAGTTATCCGCTTCCATTAAGGAACATGGCATCTTACAGCCCATTGTGGTTAGCTATGATGCGGCGCAAGATCGATATATCCTGATTGCCGGTGAAAGACGCTGGTTAGCCGCCAAACAAGCCGGTCTGAGTAGCGTACCGGTCATCCAACGCCAGGTGGACGAGCGTACCCGTCTGGAACTGGCTCTGGTAGAAAATTTGCAACGCGAAGACCTCGACCCACTGGAAGCGGCAGAGGCCTACCAGCGTCTGGTGGAACAATTTCACCTCTCACACGAACAGATTTCGGAGCGGGTTGGAAAAAGCCGTGTGGCAATTACGAATACCTTGCGTTTATTAAGGCTTCCAGAGGCGGTGAAGGACGCTCTGCGGGAACATCAAATCAGTGAGGGACATGCACGAGCTTTGTTGGCATTACCAACGCCTCAGGCTCAAATCGCCTTGCTGCAGACCATACTTCAAAACGATCTCAATGTCCGCCAGACCGAGGAGTTAGTGCGCAAATATTTGGGGAAAAAACCTTCAACCAGCCGCAGCAAAGAAATCCCTCCGGAAATTAGCTCGCTGGAAAGCCAGTTACGTCAGGCGCTTGGCACAAAGGTCAATATCTCTCCCCGCAAAAAAGGGGGTGGCACTATCATCATTCATTACTATTCCAATGAAGAGTTGGACCACTTGCTTAAACGGATCATCTCTGACGAATAGAGCCCATCCAAAATGTCCAAACTTACCATCTTGTATAACGGTAACATTATTACCCAGGATCAGAGCCAGCCCAGAGCGACCGCCCTGGCAATTTTGAATGGAAGGATCCTCGCGGCAGGACAGACGCCGCAAATCCTCGAACAATACCGCACTTCTCCCTTCAGGGCCGAATTTCTCGATCTGCAGGGAAAAACTGTGCTACCGGGTTTTACGGATGCTCACCTGCACCTCCAAAACTTTAGCCTGAGCCTGCAAAAGATTGACTGTGAGACGCAAACTCTGGAAGAATGCCTGGCAAGGGTTGGAGAGCGGGCAAAAAGGCTTCCAGCCGGGGAGTGGATTTTGGGGCATGGCTGGAACCAGAATCGCTGGCAAACCGGGTTTCCAGATGCCCTTGATTTAGATGGGGTTGCCCCACACCATCCCGTCTATCTGACAGCAAAATCTCTCCACGCCGCCTGGGCAAACAGCCTCGCTTTAGAAAAAGCAGGGATTCATGCCCATACACCCGACCCACCCGGCGGTCATATTCACCGCCGTTTAGATGGAACCCCCAGTGGCATTCTCTTTGAGAATGCTATGCAACTGGTGGCGGGGTACGTCCCTCCCCCAGACGCCCACCAATTGAAGCAGGCGATTCTAGATGCTCAGACAACCCTTTACCAACTTGGGATCACCTGTGTTCACGATTTCGATGGCAAAGAGTGCTTCACAACCCTTCAGGAATTGCATCAAGAAGGACTCCTGATCCTGCGCGTAATTAAGAACCTTCCCGCCGAATTGATGGAGGAAGCCATCGCCCTGGGATTGCGATCAGGCTTCGGAGACGATCACCTCCGCCTGGGCAGTCTGAAATTTTTCGCCGATGGCGCGTTGGGTCCCCGCACCGCAGCAATGTTCGAACCCTATCTCGGCGAAACAAATCGCGGCAACCTGCTGCTGGACTCTGAAGCGCTAACCGAAATGGGCAGTAAGGCAATCCGGAACGGTTGGTCACTCGCCGTACACGCCATTGGCGACCGCGCCAACCACGAAGTACTGAATGCCTTTCAAAACCTGCGCCGTATCGAACAGGAAAGCACCCCAAACACTGTTGCAAAGTTGCGTCATCGCATCGAACACGTTCAGGTGCTGCACCCCCAAGACCTGAACCGTTTGGCAAATCTCCACCTCATTGCTTCGATGCAGCCTTTCCACGCTACTTCGGACATGGAGATGGCAGAACGGTATTGGGGTCAACAACGTAACCGCTATGCCTACGCCTGGCGCACCCAATTGGATCATGGCGCAGTACTGGCGTTTGGTTCAGATGCGCCAGTTGAGTTTCCCAATCCCTTTTGGGGCATTCACGCCGCGGTTACCCGCCAACGGGCAGATGGCAGCCCTTCACCTGAAGGCTGGATTCCCGAAGAGAAAATAAGCCTTTCGGAAGCCCTGCATGCCTACACCGCTGGTGCAGCCTACACAGCCGGTCAGGAAAAACACCTCGGCAAGCTCATCCCTTCCTATTATGCTGACCTAATCGTCCTGGATGTTGATCCCTATCAAGTCGCTCCCAAAGACCTGAAAGACCTCCATCCCCTTGCGACGATGATCAATGGAGAATGGGTCTGGAGAGAGTTTTAATCTTTTTCTCCTCGCCCTGTGGGCGAGGGGCTGGGGGTGA
>FMSI01000034.1_pt1 | contig 82043 bp, 85 predicted proteins | sample 1504471 | NCBI WGS metagenome assembly FMSI01 (sample SAMEA4475357, study PRJEB15587) | soil metagenome | biome: Soil; feature: Field | place: India | collected 2015-03-11 | depth 0 m
TTTCTCAAATATGATATCTCAATAGTTTTGTTATTTGTAACAGTTCTCTTGCTTCTTCTTCCCACGTTTCCGTCCTAGTAACTGAAATCCTCTCAAGTAAAACAACTGATCCTCCTGACCGAACAACTATCTTCCCACACTGTGGAAGCAGATTAATAAACTCGTTTTTAAGGTGAGGTATTGCTTCACCTTTTTTGACATACAGATCACCCTCCATATTTAATTGACCTAAGACTTGTAGGTCCATTCTCGTAAAATTAGACGATAGAGTTAGCTCAAAGCTCTTCCGTATAAATTTTCCACTAACTCCACTTATGCCAGGGATTAAAAGCATAATCCATGTCCCAATGTTCTTATCTTTAGGAAATGCTGCGACTATATGGTTAGTGGATCCATTAAAATCTGCAAGCCAGCAGATAACATAATCATCTCCCATCCTTCTATAAACTTGCTCGATAAAGGTGCTGTATTTTGTAATTTTACATGTATTAGCGATTTCTTTATAAATGGGATCTTTTGTATCTAAAAGCGTAAATCCTTGTAAGGCAAGATAATTATTGAGCTGCAGAGCGATCTTTTGATCAGGTTTTCTCTTTCCAAAAAATAGCACAAAAAAAACAATGAGAAAAGCTATAAAAATACCAACAAGACCAGCAATCATATCTAATCCTTATAAATTATTTAAAAAACAAAGGCAAAAACCGACACTTCTTTTGTTATTACCATTCTTTATATTCCTTCAGGCTCTGTAACTCCTTAAATGTCGAATTTAATTTTTTTTTATATTAATAGACCTTTTATTTGTCTCTTCTTCAGAGAGTTTATCAATGTTATATGCAATTGCTTTGCTACTACTAATTATTTGACTTAATAAGTTCTCTTATTGTTTACCTTCTTCAAAACTAACCTCAGAGGTCAGTTATTGAGTATCTACTAAGTAAGACTAAATATTAACTTTGTACCCACTAAAATATTGCTTTATTTGCTCTCTTTTCTCCCTGTTTTATATAAATTTTGGAAATTCAATTATATCTGAAGTTTCAATGATTCTTAATGAAAGGATAAATTCTCTGAAAGAGCGATATGTATTTTCGGAGGAAGATTCAAATACATGGGCAAGATATGAGTAGTTGCGGGAAGATTGAAGGGCTTTAAACTTTTTCTCATTTTCCATAAATGTGTTTCCAACAGTATCACCTAACTCTTTTAGGAGTAAGAAGGCATCGTTTTGTGGTATCTTTATCTTATTGTCTGCAAAATCCCTATGTCTTGATATGAAACGTTCTCTCAAAGACTCTGGGATTAGCTCTGGCTTTACATCGGAGGTATCAATCTCATAGCCCTCCAGAAGCCTCATCTGTGCAATCATCTCTACCGCTCTATAAAGTCTTAATATTGCATCGTCAATCTTGCCTTCTTGAAATCTTCTCTCTGCATTTGAAAATAAGTCACATATCATAGACATTGTTGGTTTACCTGCGTCCTTGATTAGCTCCTTTAACCTCTCTATCGCCTTTAAGACTTCTTTAGTAAAGTCTTTTATCCATCTATCATCATACTCATATTGCAATGAATCTACATCAGCTCTAATAAACATTTTTAAGGCATCTGAATGACGAAAGAGATCCCATTTATAAAAACTTTCAATGATCAAACCAATTTTTTTGTAGAGGGTCTTGTATTTTGTTGTCTTGTTGCAAACATAGTCTGATAACTCCTTTGCAGCCTTAAATTGATAATTATTAAAGAGGGTTGATATCCTTTCCTTTTCATATACTGCAAGAAAATCCCATGGATTTATTGACTCATAGACCTCCTCTTTCCCGTCAACTACTATACCTAAACCATCCTTTGTCCTCTCCTTGCCGCCTATGTAAGAATAAGTAAAACCGTGTCTTATAGAGGCAAGTGCTAAAGATAATGACATATTTTTTGTGCCCCAGTGTAATCAACTACCACATCTTATGCAGTAAATCCTTTATCAAAAATCTTCTGAACTGCCTTATCTGCAGTCTTGTAGGAATCAAAAAGGTCTTGAGGGTTTTCACATATATTTTGTTCATAAGTAAAAATAACATTCTCCCTTTTTAAGTCTTCTGCTATCTTTACTGCCTGTGATGATGAATCTTGAGACACAAGGAATGAGACATAGTCTGGGCGGAGGTGTTTGATTGATATTAAAATCGGCTGTGGCGAGCCACCCACTGAGATAAGCATTGCCTTAGGCATAGCCTTTACCTCCAGCAAAGTTTTTTAACAAGTTTAGCTAATAATTTTTCTTTTGGCAATACTCCCTCTTTTCCAAGAAACTAGTTTAAAAAACCCTTATAAGATAAAAGACCATACTTACAACATTGTTAGATAGATTAAATGTACTTTCCACTTTTTGAGTATAATTTTTTTAGCTAAACTGAAGGCGGGTCTTATCTATGGAGATTTGGGAATTATTCTCTTGATTATTTAATTATACTTTAATATTTTATTTAGTATGAAAAATGAGATTTATATTCTGATTTTTAATTCTGTTCATCGGGTGATGAGGGCTGAAAAGATATTAAAGGACTCTTCAGTAAGTAGCAAAACTATACCGGTACCAAGAAAGCTAAGCTCAGACTGTGGCTTGGCAATAAAGGTTTTCAACGAAAAATTAGATAGATTAGAGATTGTCTTAAAGGAGGAGCCTCCCGAAGAGGTATATATTGAAGATGATGACAAAAACTATAGGAGAGTTGCTTGAATAAAAAAACTATTGCTGTAATTGATGGTCAAGGTGGTGGCATAGGCGGTTTAATAATCAAAGAAATTAAAAAACATTTCGGAGAAACCTTTGAGATTGTTGCCCTCGGCACTAATGCTATCGCAACAATGGCAATGCTCTCAGAAGGTGCAAACAAAGGCGCAACTGGAGAGAACGCCATATCTTACGTTACTTCTAACAGTGATTATATTGTTGGCTCTATAAGTATCTTGCTGGTAAACTCTATGTTAGGTGAAGTAACTGAAAAAATAACCACCAGTATCTCATCTTCGAAGGCAAAAAAAATTTTATTACCCATATCTCAGGAAAAGATTGAGATAGTAGGACTTAAGAGGGAGCCACTGCCCCATCTTGTAAAAGAGCTTGTAGAAAAGATTAAAAGTATGGAGGAGAAATAGTATGTGTGAGGCAAATGTCTTTATTTTTAAAGATAATAAAGAAGAGAAGTATATGGAGAGCGTTGATATTATTGAGCCAATATCAGAGAGTGAATGGTATCTAAAAAATATTTTTGGTGAGCAAAGCAAGATTAAAGGGCATATAAAGCATATCTCTTTAATAAATCACAAAATTGTTTTTGAATTGATTAAGGAATAGGAGACCTTTCATTAATTAGCAAAGGTCTCCTTGCGATTATTATTAGATGTTTTGTCTTTTCTTGAGCTCTTTTGTCATTAAAGGGATTATAGTCATCACATCGCCAACAATACCATAACTTGCCACCTTAAAGATAGGTGCCTCTGGATCCTTGTTAATTGCGATTATTATGTCAGAATGTTTCATACCTGCTAAGTGCTGAACTGAACCAGATATCCCACAGGCTATATATATCTTTGGTCTAACTGTCTTTCCAGTCTGTCCAACCTGATGTTCATATGATATCCAACCAGCATCTACAGCAGCTCTTGAAGCACCAACAGCCGCACCTATTGCATCGGCAAACTCTTTGACAATCTCAAAGTTTTCTGGCTTACCTAACCCTCTACCTCCAGAGACTATTATCTCTGCATCTGCTAAGCTAATTTTCTCTTCAAAGGGTAGATACTCAAGCACTTCTGTGCGGATTGTTATTTTAGAGAAATCAAAATCAAAATTAATTACTTCAGCTTTCTTATCTGTTTTTTCAGGGATGGGGAAAACTTTTGGTCTCACCGTTGACATCTGAGGTCTTGTATTGGGACAAAGTATTGTAGCCATTATATTCCCACCAAAGGCAGGTCTTGTCTGAAGAAGATTGCCATTTTCATCTATATCAAGACCTGTACAGTCCGCTGTTAACCCTGTCTCAAGTAAAGTTGCTGCGAATCCTGCTAAGTCTCTTCCTTGAGTTGTGGCTCCTGATAAGACTATTTCTGGTTTATAGGTCTTCACTAACTCAACCACAACATCTCCATAAGCCTCCGTTCTATAGTGTTCTAACACAGGAGATTGGCATATAAATACCTTATCTGCCCCATAGCTCGCCAAATCATCAACCATATGAGATACATTATTACCTAATAATACAACGCCTACATAAGTGTTTCTCTTCTCTGCCAACTTTCTTGCTTCGCCTATCAACTCATAGGTTACATTAACTGGTTTCTTCCCATCGTGTTCAACAAGTACCCATACACCCTTGTAATCGGAAAGACAGGAAGTATCTTTTATCTCTCTAGGGATGGAAAGGGCGTCCACAGGACAGGCAGATATACAGGCACCACAGAGGTTACACTTCTCGTTTACCTCTACCTTATCATCTTTCATATATAATGCTGATTGTGGGCAGGAATCTACACAGGCACCACAACCGGTACAGGCATCTTTATCAATTATCACATAGCTCATATACTTACTCCTTTTCCTAAATTCATTAATCTATCAACCAAATTTTTTGCACACTCTTCTGGATCACCTTGAAAGATCTCTCCATTAACACTTTTAAGCTCAGGAGAGAAAACCTTGTTTACCCATGTTGGTGAGCCCTTAAGTCCTGTTCTGTTTTCTGGAATATTTAAGTCTGATAGGCCAAGTTTAATCATAGGCTTTTTAGCAGCCTTCTTAATCTCAAATAGTGAAGGATATCTTGGAGAGTTAATATCCTTAACAACAGTAATTAAAACAGGCAATGAGCATTTAACTGCTTCCTTACCCCTCTCCATAAGCCTCTCTACAATAATAGTCTTTTTCTCTGGATCAATCTCTCTTATCTTTGAAACATAAGTAAGCGGAGGGATATTAAGTCTTACCGCAATACCAGGTCCTACCTGACCTGTATCACCATCAATAGCCTGTTTTCCACACAAAACTACATCAACAGGTCCGTCGGTCTCTTCAATCTTTTTAATTGCTGCAGCTAATGTATAGGCTGTAGCAAGAGTATCTGACCCTGCGAAGGCTCTGTCTGAGACGAGATAAGCCTTATCACATCCCATCGCTAAAGCCGTCTTTAAGGCTTCTTCTGCCTGTGGTGGTCCCATAGTAATAACAATTGTCTCACCACCAAACTTCTCTTTAATCCTTATACCCTCTTCAATAGCAAACTCATCAAAGGGGTTAACAATAGATTGCACCCCTTCACGCATGAGGGTATTGGTCTCTGGATTAATTTTTACTTCCGTCGTATCTGGTACCTGCTTAATACAAACAACTACTCTCACCTTAAACCCCCTTTTAATGTTTTTCCATTGGCTGACATATTTCTATAAGTACACCATTACTTGATTTTGGATGAAGAAAGGCAATTGACATATTGTGAGCACCTTTTCTGGGCTTTTCATCAATAAGTTTTGTACCAATAGCTTTTAATCTTTCAAGCTCCTTTTCTACATCATCAACCTCATAGGCAATATGATGAACCGTATCCTTAAAGCCTTTTTCTTCAAGAAACTTATATACCCCCGTTCCTTCTTCTGTTGGCTGGACAAGCTCTATTCTTGTCTCACCAATTGTGAAAAAGCACACTTTCACTTTTTGATCAGAAACCTCCTCCACTCCTTCCATCTCCCAGCCTAATGTATCCGTATAAAATTTTGATGATTCCTGTAAATCCTTTACAACTATGCCGATGTGGCTAATTTTTTTATACATAGATGTACCCCCCTACTTAGCATTCTCTTTTATGAACTTTATAAACACATCTGATGGTGTTCCAGGACCGAAAATCTCTTTGATCCCTTGACTTTTAAGAAACTCAACATCTTCGGCTGGTATTACTCCACCGCCAAAAACTATTATATCCTCTGCATTCTTTTCTTGCAATAGTTTTACAACTTTTGGGAAAAGTGTATTGTGAGCACCTGACAAACAGGATAGACCTATAAAATCTACATCCTCTTGGATTGCTGTGTTGGCTATTTGTTCAGGTGTCTGTCTAATACCTGTATAAATTACTTCAAAGCCTGCATCTCTTAAGGCTCTCGCTACAAATTTTGCGCCTCTATCGTGTCCATCAAGCCCTGGTTTGGCTACTAAAATCCTTATCTTTTTCATACTTCCTCCTTATACCTCTTTGAACTCGCCAAAGACTTCTCTTAAGGCATTGGATATCTCCCCTATAGAAGCGTAGGCTTTTACAGCATCAATTATTGCTGGCATTATATTCTCATTCGAACTGGCTACTCTTTTAAGGTTTTCAATCTTCTCTTTGACTAAATTGTTATCCCTCTCATTTTTAACCTTTTTTAACTTGTTTTTCTGATACTCTTCTTTTTCCATATCTACCTTTAATATATTTTTAGGTGGTTCTTCCTCTACGGTAAACTGGTTTACCCCTACAACTATATAGTCTTTGGTTTCTATAGCCTTTTGATACTCATAGGATGCCTGTGCAATCTCACTTTGTACATAACCCTTCTCGATAGCCTTTAATACTCCTCCCATTTCGTCAATCTTTCTTATATACTCTTCTGCCTCTTTTTCTATATCATTTGTTAGACTTTCGATAACGTAAGAACCTCCTAAGGGGTCTATAAAATCGCAAACCCCGCTTTCGTAGCCTATAATTTGCTGCGTTCTTAAGGCAATCTGAGCGGACTGCTCTGTTGGAAGAGCCAAAGCCTCATCTCTTGAATTTGTGTGTAATGATTGTGTGCCACCTAATACAGCCGCAAGAGCCTGAAGGGTAACTCTTACTACATTGTTTTCTGGTTGCTGAGCTGTGAGGGTGCATCCAGCTGTCTGGGTGTGAAACCTTAGCATCATAGAAGAAGGCTTTTTAGCATTGAACTTCTCTTTCATAATCCTTGCCCACAACCTTCTTGCAGCCCTAAATTTTGCAACTTCTTCGAGAAAATTGTTGTGAGAGTTAAAAAAGAAAGATAGTCTTCCAGCAAACTCATCTACATCTACTCCTGCAGCAGTTATATCTTTTACGTAGGCCATTCCGTTTGCGAGTGTAAAGGCAACTTCTTGAACAGCCGTCGAACCGGCCTCCCTAATATGGTAACCTGATATGGAAATGCTATTCCATTGGGGAAGATTATCTTTGCAGTAAAGAATTATATCCCTTACAAGCCTCATTGATGACTCTGGAGGAAATATATAGGTACCTCTTGCAATGTATTCTTTAAGAATATCATTCTGGACTGTTCCTTTTAGCTCTTTAGAAGGTACGCCCTGTTTCTCTGCCACAGCTATGTACATCGCAAGTATAATTGCACAGGTAGAGTTAATCGTCATTGATGTTGTAACTTTATCAAGAGGTATCCCATCAAAAAGGATTTCCATATCTTTGATTGTATCGATAGCAACACCGCATTTTCCTACCTCACCTTCTGCCATAGGGTCATCAGAGTCATATCCAATCTGGGTTGGTAAATCAAAGGCAACAGACAGACCTGTTTGACCAGCTTTTAAAAGATAATGATATCTTTTGTTAGTATCCTCTGCTGTACCAAAACCTGCATATTGACGCATTGTCCAGTGCCTACCTCTATACATAGTAGGTTGAACGCCTCTTGTAAAGGGATACTCGCCAGGAAAACTCAAATCTTTTATATAAGAGAAATCAACATCAGCAGGTGTATATAATCTTTTTATATTGATGTTAGAGAAAGTTTTAAAGTCTTTCTTCCTTTCGGGAAATTTTTCAAGGGACTTTTTTACCGTTGTGTTTTCCCACCTTTCTTTCTCTTTTTTTATCTCATTTATATCTTCCATGCCTTCCTCCTATCATTTAAATGTTTAAACTGTTCTAACAGTTTAAACGGTCTGAACCATTCAAACTATTCATCAAAGTGGAATATTTCCATGCTTTTTTGGTGGCAAAGTATCTCTTTTATTTGTTAAAGATTCCAGCGCCATAATAATCTTATATCTCGTCATCTCAGGCATAATAACCTCATCTATATAGCCAAGCTCTGCAGCCTTATAGGGATTAGCAAACTTTCTTCTATACTCCGCTATCAGCTCTTCCCTTCTTTTTTTCTTGTCTTCTGCTGTATCTATTTCTTTCTTAAAAACTATATTTACGGCCCCTTCTGGACCCATAACCGCAATCTCGGCGGTTGGATAGGCATAGTTAATATCTGACCTCAAATGCTTACTTGACATTACACAATAAGCCCCACCATAGGCCTTTCTTGTTATAATAGCAATTTTAGGAACCGTTGCCTCAGCATAAGCATATATTAGCTTTGCACCATGTTTTATAATTCCACCGTACTCTTGGTTTGTACCTGGTAAAAAGCCAGGTACATCCACAAACGTTACCAAAGGAATATTAAAGGCATCGCAAAATCTTACAAACCTTGCCCCTTTTATTGATGCATTTATATCAAGAGAACCTGCTAAAAAGTTAGGCTGGTTTGCTACTATTCCAACAGACCTTCCATTAAATCTTGCAAAGCCAACAACGATATTTTTAGCATAGTGTTCATGAACTTCCATAAAGTCACCATTATCAACAACTTTATAGATAATATCTTTTATATTGTATGACTTATTTGGACTTTCTGGGATAATGTCTCTAATTGACATATCAACTCTATCAATGGGATCATTGGTTTCTACTATGGGGGCTTCTTCCATGTTGTTTTGTGGAATGAAACTAACTAATCTTCTTACCTGATTGATGCAATCTTGATCATTTTCAGAGGCAAAATGGGCACAGCCAGAGATACTATTATGAGTTAAGGCACCACCTAATTTTTCAAATGTAACTTCCTCACCTGTAACAGCTTTTATAACCTCCGGGCCTGTTATAAACATATAACTGGTGTTTTTTACCATAAAAATGAAGTCTGTAATAGCTGGAGAATAAACAGCACCACCGGCACAGGGTCCCATAATTACAGAAATCTGTGGAACAACACCAGAGGCTAAGGTATTTCTTAAAAATATATCGGCAAAGCCAGCCAAGCTTCCAACACCTTCTTGTATCCTTGCCCCACCTGAATCATTAAGACCTATAAGGGGTGCGCCGTTTTTTATAGCAAGGTCCATAATTTTACAGATTTTCTCTGCCATAGAAAGGCTTAAAGAACCACCAAAGACTGTAAAATCTTGGGCATAAATATAGACAAGCCTACCATCAATCCTTCCATAACCAGTTACAATACCGTCTCCCAAAAACTTTTGCTTGTCCATACCAAAGTCGTTACAACGGTGTGTTACAAACTTTCCTATCTCGACAAAACTTCCTTTATCAAGTATTTTTTCTATTCTTTCGCGGGCAGTTAGCTTACCTGCTTTATGTTGCTTCTCTATCCTATCTTGACCACCACCCTCTTCTGCTTGTCTATTTCTTTCCTCTAAATCTTTATATCTTTCTTCTAAAGAGATATAATCCATGTTTCTCCCCCTTCTTATTATTCAATTACAACTATCAAGTCTCCCTTTTTAACAGAATCTCCAACTTTAAAATTAAAGGCCTTAATCTTACCACTAATCTCCGTATGAAGTGGGTTTTCCATTTTCATTGCCTCTAATATTACCACTACATCGCCTTCCTGTACGGTATCCCCTATCTCTTTTTCATATCTTGATATTATTCCTGGCATTGGTGCGGTTATTCCCTTTCCTGAGACCTGCGGCTGTGATGGTGCGGGTTCTGCTTTTGGCTGTGGAGCAGGCTCCACCTTTTTTTCAACAGGTTTTGTCTCAACCTTCTTTTCTACCTTAGGCGGTTCTTCCTTTTTAGTCTCTACTACCTTTGTAACTGCTTTCTTGACCTCTCCGCCTACTTCTTCAATCTCAACTACATAACTTTCGCCATCAATTACCACATTAAACTTGCGGGCATTCTCGCTTAACTGAACCTTTGGTTTTTCCATAAGTAATCCTTTCTTTGCTTTTTCTATTAACTCTTGTTCTTTTTTCACATCATCTAAAGTTTTTGGTTTTATCTCATCAGGTATTGGCTCGATACCATATTTCCATTTTAAATACTTAAGTCCTGTTACAGGAAAGATTGCATAAGTTATTACGTCAAAAATATCGGTTGATATATCTTTAATTGCATTTTTTGCTTTTTCTAACTCAGGCTCAAGAATGTCTGCAGGTCTCTTATCTATAGGTTTATCACCCTTATCATATCCCTTAAGGGCGGCCTTTAATACTTCGCTGTCAATTGGTTGGGGTGGTCTTCCATAGAGACCATAACAATAATCTCTTACCTGAGCATTTATCATCTTCCATCTACCAAATAAGACATTCTGAACCGCTTGAATACCAACTATCTGGCTTGTAGGTGTAACGAGTGGTGGATAGCCAAGCTGCTTTCTTGTTTCTGGTAACTCTTTATATACATCATTTAATCTATCAAGGGCATCTGCCTCTCTTAATTGATTTACCAAGTTTGAGAACATTCCACCAGGAATCTGATGTAACAATACCCCCACATCTATTATCGATAACTTTGTGTCGTCCATTAAATGTCTATATTTAGGGGCGATCTTTTCCAAATGCTCGCCTATCTTTATTATTCTTTCTAAATCAAGCTCAAACTCTCTCTCTGTGCCTTCAAGCGTTACAAAGAGGGGTTCTACTGCTGGATGAGATGTTCTCAAAGCGAAAGGAGAGATACAAGTATCCACAATATCTGCGCCAGCTTCTATAGCCTTTAACATAGCCATAGTAGCCATACCACTTGTGTAGTGAGAATGTACGTTTATGGGCACTTTTAATGTCTCTTTTAGCGCCTTAACCAGATCATAGGCATCGTAAGGCGAAAGGATACCAGACATATCCTTAATGCATATACTATCAGCACCCATATCTACATAAGTCTTAGCCTTTTTTACATAATAATCTATATTAAAGATTGGTCCACCTAATTTTCTCTCCGTTAGAGTATAAGATATGGCACCCTGAACATGTTTCTTGCACTTCTTAATTACCTTAAAGGAAAACTCTAAGTTTCTCTCGTCGTTTAAGGCATCAAAGACCCTAAAGATATCAATACCTACTTCTGCAGCCTTTTCTATAAAAGCTTCGACAAGGTCATCAGCATAGTTTCTATAGCCTACCAAGTTTTGCCCTCTCAGTAACATCTGAAAAGGAGTTTTTTTGATATATTTTTTTAATATTCTTGGTCTTTCCCACGGATCTTCTCCTAAAAACCTATGCATCACATCAAATGTTGCTCCACCCCAGATCTCAATGGAGTAAAAACCAACTTTATCAAGCTCTTCTGCCACTGGAATTATGTCTTCCGTTCTCATCCTTGTAGCAAAAAGCGACTGATGGCCATCTCTAAATGTTAAATCTACTACTTTTACCGGATTTTTAGCTTTTTTAGCCATATCTCCCCCTGTTTTATTTAAATAACCTTGATTGACACTGATTTCTTATAGACATAGATAAGTATCTCCCATATCTAACCCATGGGCTCTCTCTTTTCTCCATCATAGGTGTGACAGGTTTATACAACTCTTCTCTTTTCTCTTCCTGCAGATAAATATCGATGGCAGCTAAGATTGCTGAAACCTTCTTTTTATCTATTGACATAAGTACCTCCTATTTTTCCATTATAACTGCCAAAATCTGTGCCTCTTTATCAGAGGGGTTTAAAACCCTATGCTTAGCTGATGAATCAAAATATATGGCATCACCTTCTTTTAGATTAATCTTATCTCCTTCTATCAAAACTAAGATCTCTCCCTTTGTAACCATTATAAACTCTTCCCCACCATGACTATACATGTTTTCGGAATCATCTACCGCTGAGTCCAAAGTAATAAGAAATGGTTCCATTGCTTTATTAGGATAATCAAAGGCAAGTGCTTGATAGATATAGCCATGCCTCTTTCCAGTCTTAGATATAACTCTATCAATCTTTCTACCTTGGTTTTTTCTGCATACAGTATATCTTACTGGCTGTTTGTCATTCTCAAAAAAATAACCAATCTTTACATTGAAATAGCTGGCAAGCTTTGCAAGTGTTGCTATTGGTGGCGATATGTTATTGTTCTCTATCTGAGAGATTAGGGCTGGCGAAAAACCTGTCTCCTTAGCCACTTGCTTTAGTGTGAGACCTGCCTTCAGCCTTAAATCCTTAATCTTTTTCCCAATATCAAAAGAGATATCATCCATCATAGGTTTTTCTAATTTACATAAGTTTTTAGAAAGTGTCAATATAATATTTTAATAATAGTAAAAAAATTTTATCTTTAATAAAACTGAGACCATTTCCAGCAAAGAGACAAAAAACCAATTTCCTATTTTTAGGTTTTATAACTAAAAAGTTTCTTGTATAATGTAAAGCCTAAAAAATATAAAAGAAGGAGCAATAGTATGGTTTTTGAGAAGGCAGAGAGATTAAGCAAACTCCCACCCTATCTTTTTGCTGAAATAGACAGAAAAAAGAAGGAAGTTGCACAAAGAGGTATTGATATAATTAGCCTTGGGATAGGTGATCCTGACTTGCCAACACCTAAACACATAGTAGAAAGATTAAAGATCGCTTCAGAAGACTCTAAAAATCACAAATATCCCGACTACGAAGGACTTTTAGAGTTTAGAAAGTCAGCAAGTGACTGGGTTAAAAATAGGTTTGGAGTATCATTTGATCCCAATACTGAGGTAGTATCTTTAATTGGCTCAAAGGAAGGTATTGCCCATATACCTCTTGCCTTTGTAAATCCTGGAGACTATGTTCTTGTACCTGATCCAGCCTATCCTGTTTATAATATTGGAACAATATTCGCAGGTGGGATAAGTCATTTTATGCCTCTTAAAAGGGAAAATGGGTTTTTGCCTGATTTAAAGGCTATTCCTGAAGATGTTTTAAAGAAAACAAAGATTATGCATATAAACTACCCTAATAATCCAACCTCGGCGATAGCAGATAAAAGTTTTTTTGAAGAGGTTATTAAATTAGCCCTAAAGTATAAGTTTATTGTGTGTCATGACATGGCTTACTCAGAGCTTTTTTATGAAGAACCACCCATAAGCATCTTTAATATCGAGGGTGCAAAAGAGGTAGCTATAGAGATGCATTCTCTATCAAAAACTTACAGCATGACAGGTTGGAGGATAGGCTTTGCTATTGGAAACTCATCTATTATCGAAGGTCTTGGAAAAATTAAAACAAATGTAGACTCTGGGATTTTTCAAGCTGTTCAAGAAGCTGCTATAGAGGCGCTCTCAAGTAATCAAAACTGTGTAGAGGAGTATAGAAAGATCTATAAAGAAAGACGTGATTTTGTAGTTTCTGAGCTTTCTAAAATGGGATACGACGTATTTTATCCTAAAGCAACCTTTTATGTTTGGGTAAAAACACCAAATAATATAGATTCTCGTACCTTTTGCGGAAAAATCTTAGAAGAGACCGGAGTAGTTATAACACCAGGTATTGGCTTTGGAACCTATGGTGAGGGTTATTTTAGAATAGCTCTTACCGTTAACAAGGATAGGTTAAGAGAAGCTATAGAAAGGATAAAAAGCGTTAAGTTTTAGATGAAGAGAGTATATATCGCTTTAGGTTCAAATATAGGAGAGCCTATAAAGAATATAAAGAACGCAATTGCCTTACTTAACGATGGAGGTGTTAAGTTAATAAAAAGCTCATCCTTTTATCATACAGAGCCATACGGGGTGAAGGACCAGCCAGATTTTGTAAACTCTGTTATCATTGCAGAGACAACATTGAGTTTGAAAGAGCTTTTTAATCTAATTAAAAAAATTGAAAAAAATATGGGCAGAAAAAAAAACATCAAATACGGCCCCAGAGTAATTGATATTGATATTATCTTCTACGAAAACCTTATTTACGAAGATGCTAATATAATAATACCTCATCCTAAGATGGTTGAGCGTTCTTTTGTTCTTTACCCATTAGAAGAGATTGACCCACTTTTTCTACATCCTCTCTTAAAAGAAACGATATCTCAACTAAAAAATAACCTTAAAGATGACTTAAAAATTAAAAAAATTAATGATGAAAAAGCTAATTGAGATAGATTTAGAAAAAGAATCTATTGTTGAGAAAGAGATAGACAAGAGTTATCAAAATGATTATCTCGGGGGAAGAGGGTTGGGAGTTAGACTTTTCTTTGATTATATCAACTCAAAAAATCTTGCTTATGAATCACCTGTTTTCTTCCTTACAGGGCCTTTAACATTATCAAAGGCTCCTCTTAGCGGACGTTTTCATAGCGTCTTTAAATCGCCCCTGACCCACACTATTTTTGACAGCTCCTGTGGAGGAAAAGGAGGCTATTATTTAAAAACACAAGGTATAGATGCCATAGCCTTGCTCAACAAAGCAAAAAACGACAAAATTATTATCTTTTCTGAAGGAAAAGTCTCTTTGGAAAACTCTAACCTTAAAGGGTTAAAGGTCTCAGACAGAGAAAAGCTCCTAAAAAATAAGTTTGGCCAAGATATCTCAACCATATTAATTGGACCTTCCGCAGAAGAGGGTGTACTCTTTGCCAATGCCATATCAGATAGAAGGTTTTTTGGAAGAGGTGGCCTTGGCTATCTTCTCGCATCTAAAGGAGTATCCGCCATAGTAATAAAACATGGTGAGGAAAAAGGTTTAGTAGCGGACAAAGATAAGTTTGAATACATAGTCAAAGAGATAAAGAAATGGATCCATGGTAATCCCATATCTTCCAAAGGACTACCAGAGTTTGGAACTTCTGTTCTAATGAACTTGATAAACGAGCTTAATATCCTTCCCTACAAAAATTTTAAAGAAAGCTTTTATGATAAATCAGATTTAATCTCTGGTGAGTCTCTAAAAAAATATGTTAGAAGAAGAAGAGCCTGTCTGTCCTGTCCCGTTGCCTGTGGAAGGGTAACTGATAAAGGAGAAGGACCAGAGTTTGAGACTCTTTGGGCTTTAGGAGCTAATTTAGGTTTATCAAACATAGAGACTATCATTGATTTAAACGAGTTGTGCTACGAATACGGTGTTGATACCATATCTTTAGGTGGTTCTATTGCCTGCTATTTAGAGGCGTTGGGGCTTGATTTTGGTGACGAGAAGATTGTTTTTAATCTTGTTGAAAAAACACTAAAGGGTAAAGATGAGGGTAAGCTTATTGGAAAAGGAAGCAAAAGACTATCCAAAGAGCTTAAAAAAGAAGAGCTATCTATGACTGTTAAGGGTCTTGAGCTACCAGCCTACCATCCAAAGGGAATTTATGGGATGGCTCTTTCCTATGGTACTTCTAATAGAGGTGCCTGTCATTTGAGAGCCTATATGGTAGCTGTGGAGGTGTTAGGAATCCCAAAGTTACAGAACAGATTTATAAAAAAAGGGAAATCGGGGTTGGTAATCTATCTACAAAACTCCCATGCCGCTGCTGATAGTTCGATTTTCTGTAGGTTTCTCTCTCTTGCTGTTGGTGATGATTATCTATCTCGTTTAATAGGGGCATACAATAATATAGAACTTTCCACAGAAGACTATCTTAAAATTGGAGAGAGGGTTTATAATTTAGAAAGGTATATCAACTGCCTCAGCGGATTTACGAGGGAGGATGATATGCTACCTGATAGACTTATTTTTGATGGATATGAAGAGATGCTTAGTGAATACTACCGTGCTCGGGGATGGGATGAAAATGGCATACCAAAAAAGGAAAAACTGAAGGAGCTAAAGATAGAGGTTAATTAATGTCATCAAATAATATTGCCCACGAGTTTATAAAAATAGGACGTCTTGGTTGGGAGCAGGGGCTTTTTTCTGCCCATGGTGGCAATATGAGTATTAGAGTTGGAGATAAAATAATTATCACAAGAAGAGGATCAATGTTAGGTGCTCTCACAGAGGAAGATGTTATAGAGACATCTCTTAATGAAGATGATACCTTTATAACCGTTGCCTCCACTGAGATTATAGTTCATAGAGCCATTTACAAAAACACCTCTGCCATGGCAATATTTCATGCCCATCCTCCTATAACAGTAGCAAAATCAATGATTGCTGATGAGATAACATTAGAAGATTCGGAAGGTAGCTATATACTTAAAAAAGTCCCTGTTGTATCTGCTGGGTTAACAGTAGGAGCTAAGGAGGTAGCAGAGTTGTTGCCTAACTATCTTAAAAGTTTTAAGATTGTTGTACTTAAAGGACATGGAAGTTTTGCAACAGGCTTACTTCTTGAGGAGGCCCTGTCTTATACCTCAAGTTTAGAACATTCTATGAAGATCTCACTATACAAAAATTTGCTAAAAGATACGCCATCACAGAAAAATTTATGGTAGGAGGCTAAATATTTTTTACCTATGCTTTTTGCTAACTTTCTTAAGCCTTGGCATTATTGTGCTTACCTTATACTGGAGCTATCTCCTTTTTTTATATAAAAGCAAGGCAGAACATTTTTTTAGCCAATTAGTGGCATTACTTAACCGTAGGGAAGACTACGTTAAAGAACTTTTAAAGGCAAACACACAACCCCAAGAAACCAAAAATCTATATACAGAAATAAGCCAAATTTTACATGATATTGAGGTTTCTAAGAAAAACATCTATGATAGATTTTTAAAGGAACATAGCCTTTCTGAAAAGCTAACCCTGCTTAATGAAACAACTAATAATATTACAAATATAGATGAACTCACTAAAGAGATCCACGAAAAAGTTAATGCCTATAATAACTATGTTGATAAGATAAATTACTTACTAAAAGGTAAATACTCAGGTATATTTTTCAAAATCTTTAACATCCCCTTAGCAGGAAAGATTGAAGTATAGAGTAATAACTATTTCTCAGCAGGCTTATACAATCTATAATTGATAAGCAAAGTTGCCATGATTGATAAGGCACCACCTATTAATGTAGTCAGCTCTGGCTTCTCTTTTAAAAAGATAACACTCAAGATTAAACTACTGGTAGGCACAATAAAAGTATATACGCTTGTTCTGTAGGAGTTTATTTTTGTTGTAGAATAGAAATAGAGTGTAGTTGCTATAACGCTTGATATGACCGAGAGATAGAGTAAGTTTGTCCAAAATAAAAATCCTAAATCAAAGACATTGAATATGGTTTTATCAACAAATAACAAGAAAACCAGCGCACAAAATAAATGGCAATAAAAGCTAAAGGCTAAAGAAGAGCCCTGACCTAATTTCTCGCTACTTATAGTAACCAAAGCCCACAAGAAGGGGCAAGTTATAAAATATATATAGCCATTTTCATAAAGATTATACCAGTTTAAGCTCCAGAACTTCATAATGATTAGACCACCCAAAAAACCTATAAAAACACCTATATAATCAATAAACCTAAAACTTCTTTTCAAAAAAAACTTACTAATCAACAAGGTATATATGGGGATTAGGGAGGTTACAAATACTCCCCCTATATTGGCATATCCTCTTTGGAGCCCCTTAAAAAACAACAAGAAATAAACTCCCATAGATAAGGAACCTAAAAGGAGAAATTTAATCTTTTCTCTTTCTATTCTTAGATTAGCCTTAAAAACTAAAAGAAGGGGGATAAAAAAAATTACCGTTACAAAGAATCTTAAAAAAGTCAATATCAAAGGATCCGCTGTGGCAGATATGGCTTTAGCTGATACCCATGTGCCGCCCCATATCATCATAGCTAATATAATTAAGATATTAAAGATAAGAACATTCTTACTCATGACCAATATATTGTCTTGAACATCATTACATCTGAACTTGAAGGCCTTGATAAAGTAGAACTTAAAGTCTCCACTCAAAATCTACTATCTAATAATATGCCTATTACTTTACCCAACTCAGCTACAACCTGCCTACTCTTGTATCAACTCCTCTATTCATACTTCCCGACCTAAACCCTTCAAGATCAAGAGTTATATAGTGAAAGCCTAACTGGAGGAGATAACTTATAATCGTCTCTCTTTTCTCCATAATTTTTTCGAAATCTTTTTTTTCCACCTCAATTCTTGCAACATCTCTATGAGACCTAACTCTTACTACAGAAAAACCCAAGTTTTCGAGAAAACTTTCTGCCCTATCAATCTTTTCTAAAAGCTCTTTAGATATAGGATGACCATAGGGTATCCTTGACGCTAAGCATGCCTTTGAAGGTTTGTCATAAGTTGGCAGATTATATCTTTTAGAAAGCTCTCTCACATCAGTTTTTGTAAGCTCTGCCATAAGTAGTGGGCTAATAACTCCTTTTTCCTCTACGGCTTTCCTTCCAGGTCTAAAATCGGATAAATCATCTAGATTACTCCCCTCAAAGATAACATCAAAATTTAGCTCTTTCTGAATCTTTAGGATATCTTCAAAGAGGTGTGATTTACAATAGTAGCATCTATTAACAGGATTATTCTTAAAATTCTCGTCCTTTAGCTCCTCAGTATGGATCACCCTATAGTTAATACCATGGTCTTTACAGAAAGTTATCGCAAACTCCCTTTCTCTATCTGGGTAGGTCTCAGAATCTGCAATGACTGCAAAGACATTGTCTCTTCCTAAATTTATAAATGTTAAATATAAAAGTAAAGAGCTGTCAACACCTCCAGAATAGGCAACAATAGCACTTTTATAGGACCTTATTATAGTTATTAGTCTTTCTTCTTTTTCTATCATATTATCATTGATCTCAAAAGATTTTCTTCTATTGAATGGTTGAAGATAAGCCTCTTTTTTATAACACCATCAATCTCCAAATGAAGGGGCTCTTCTTTTGCATCTGAATAACGATAGGCAATCTGAAAAACAACATCAGGAATATAATTAAGTTTAAAATCTTTAATAAGTAAAGCTGGTCCCTTAGGATCAACACAATATATTATCAAATCTGCCTTTGGGTCAAAGAATCCTTCTAATTTAGCACATTCCGCCTCATCTCTACCTACAATTACTTTCAAATCTTCTGAGACCCTTATGTGTCTTCCATGTTTAAGCAGTTTTATATCTTCCAGTGTATAATCTTTTTTATACTTAAAGAGATCGCTAAGTCTATTAGCTATAAATTTATCTGTTAGCAGACACCCGCCGGCAGGACAGGGATAGTCAATGCTACTTACTTTGGCCATCTTAATTTGTTCACTTCTGCCTCTACCACTTATGGCAAGAAGTTTTTCTCTGTCAACCCAACCCATTCTTTCGGGAAGAGTCGGCGCAAGTAGCTTTGCCGAGAGAGGTCTTAATAAAATGTCTTCTACCCCTGCCTCTTTCTCAATTAATCGTAAGGTATGCTTTTTTTGTGACATAGGTCTTTGTCCAACAACCTCTCCTGAGATTAGAAAGCTTGCATTTTCTTCTTCCATAAGCTCCTTAGCCCTTCTGAAAATGTATATCCTACAATCGATGCAAGGATTCATATTTGACCCATAGCCAAATTTAGGATTTTCTACAATCTTAAAATAGTCAATACCCTTTGAGATAACTCTTAAAGATACACCTAAATCTTTTGCTGCCTTTGCAGCGGAGCTACAGCTTGAATTTTTTGAGGTGCAGCTACAAAAAGGTGATACAAAATTAAGGGCAATAACATCAATCCCTTGATCTTTAATAAGCTTTATTGCTAAAGTGCTATCAAGTCCGCCTGAAAGTAATGCAATTGCTTTCATAAACATTATATTATAACTCAAATTAATTTTAGATTGTAGCAATATTATCTCATTGTAAGGTTTTTATTAAACATTTTAGAGAAGTAAATAATCTTACAGATTGACTTTTATCAGAAAAGACCTAATAATATTAAACATTATGGACGAAAGAATAGAAGAAAAGAAAAGCATAAATTTAGTTGAAACATCTAGAAAAACTCTAATTAAGATAGATATTCTTTTTCACATTATCGCAGCTTTTGTATTACTTATAATCTGTGGAATAGTACTTTACAAAGCTATCTTAAACTCGATGAGTTTTGAGTTACTAAAACTTATCGAGGCTGTTAATGAGATTTTGTTGGTTCTTATAATTCTTGAGATTTTATGGACGATTATTAGATTTTTGCAAAAGCAAAAATTTAGCTTGCTACCCTTTTTAGACGTAGGAATAATTGCCTCCGTAAGAAGAATTCTTTTAATTGAGGCACAAACCTCAACAATGGAACACCCACCAATTGAAAAGCTCTATGAGATTATGGTAAGCGCAGGTACAATTTTAGCATTAGTTGTAGCGTATTTTATAATAGTAAAAGCACAAAAATATGAAAATTAAAATCATCACAATCTTTTTTTTAATGGCCTATGCAACCAAAAGCTATGCCTTTGACGAAAGGCAAGCTAAGGCAATTTTTGAAAGCAGATGTTCCATTTGTCATCCTATAGAGTGGTCATTAGAGAGGAAAAAGACAAAAAAGGGTTGGTTAGATACGGTTGAAAGAATGCGTAAGAAAACAGCAGGTAATGTTATAAGTGATGAAGATGTCCAGATAATCACAGAGTATCTATTTAAAATCAGAGGTAAATAGTTGGCCTATAAGGATTTAAGAGAGTTTATCGAGTTCCTTGAGAAAAAAGGAGAGTTAGTTAGAGTAAAGGAACAGGTCTCTTGCCATTTAGAAATATCGGAGATCACCGATAGAGTATCTAAAAGCAATGGTCCTGCTCTCTTTTTTGAAAAAGTTGAGAATTCTTCATTCCCTGTTGCCACTAACCTTTTCGGATCTTATAAAAGGATGGCTTGGGCTTTAGGTGTTGAAAATATTGAAGAAATTCCTGAGAGAATATCAAAGTTATTAAGCCATAAAACACCCGAAGGTTTGATAGATAAAATTAAGATGCTTCCTCAACTTTTTGAATTTGCCAAGTTTTTCCCAAAAATTGTGAAAAATGCTCCCTGTCAGGAAGTTGTAGAAGAAGACCCTGATGTGACAAAGCTACCTGTTCTTTTTTGTTGGCCTAAAGATGGCGGTAGATTTATTACCCTTCCTCTTGTCTTTACAAAAGACCCAGAGACAGGTGTTAGAAACTGTGGTATGTATAGGATGCACATTTATGATGGGAAGACAACAGGTATGCATTGGCATCTTCATAAAGATGGCTCTCACCATTATATAAAGGCAGAAAAGATTGGAAAAAGGCTTGAAGTAGCAGTAGCAATCGGTTCTGACCCTGCTGTTATATACTCCGCAACAGCACCACTACCACCAAATATTGATGAGATGGTTTTTGCTGGATTTTTAAGAAGAGAGCCTGTTGAGCTTGTAAAATGTAAGACCGTTAATTTAGAAGTACCTGCAAATGCTGAGTTTGTTTTAGAAGGGTATGTTGACCCTTATGAAAGAAGAATTGAAGGTCCCTTTGGAGACCACACAGGTTTTTACTCACCTGCGGAAGAATACCCTGTATTTCACATAACCTGCATCACAAGAAGAAAAGATGCCATATATCCTGCAACACTTGTAGGCAAGCCTCCAATGGAAGACTGCTTCATGGCTAAGGCCACAGAGAGAATATTTTTGCCTCTTCTTAAGATTGATTTTCCAGAGATTGTAGATATGAATCTGCCAATGGAAGGTGTCTTTCACAACTGTGCTATTATCTCAATAAAAAAGACCTACCCTGGTCAGGCAAAAAAGGTAATAAATGGTCTCTGGGGTAAGGGTCAGATGATGTTTGCAAAACTAATTATAGTTGTAGATGAAGATGTTGATGTTCAGGATTTAAGATATACATCTTGGCGAGTATTGAATAATGTAGACTGGAAGAGGGATGTGCTGATAACTGAAGGACCTGTTGATGCTCTTGATCACTCAGCCAGTTTTCCTAGATATGGCTCTAAAATGGGGATTGATGCAACGAGAAAATCAAGAGAAGAGGGGATGATGAGAGACTGGCCAGAAGAGATAGAGATGAGCGATGAGATAAAAAGATTGGTACAAGAAAAATGGCAAAAATATGGAATTTGAGAATTTATAAGAAGTAGATTTTTTATCGTTAAACTCTGAAATCGAAGAGACAACAGATATTAATTATCAATTTATTAGGTCAAAAAATGTCATTACCTATCAAAAACGAAATTTCACAACTTAACATATTCAGAAAAATTAGAATTTTTCTAGAAATGATAAAATTTTCTCATACTATCTTTGCATTACCCTTTGCCCTAACCAGTGCTTTTATAGCAAGCTGGGGGTTGCCACCCTTTGAAAAATTTTTCTGGATTATTGTTGCTATGGTATCTGCAAGAACTGGAGCTATGTCATTTAACAGACTTGTAGATATGTACATAGATGCGAAAAACCCAAGAACAAAAGATAGACCCCTTCCTAAGGGTTTAATATCAAAAGAAGCTGTTATTTTCTATACAATCCTCTCTTTTTCATTACTTATCTTTTCAGCCTATAGGCTAAATAAGCTTTGTTTCTATCTCTCGCCTTTAGCTTTAATAATACTAACAGGATACTCATTAACAAAACGTTTTACTTACTATTCTCACATTGTTTTAGGTTTAGCCTTAGCAGGAGCACCTCTTGGTGCCTGGATTGCAATAAAGGGGGAGTTTGATCTTTTACCATTAATTCTTGCTGTGGCAGTTTTATTTTGGGTTGCTGGCTTCGATGTCTTATATGCTTTACAAGATTATGAGTTTGACAGAAAAGAAGGGCTCTACTCTATACCTGTAAAGTTTGGCATCAAAAATTCAATATTAATCTCAAGGATATTCCATTTCTTAATGCTTATTCTGCTTCTATCATTGTTTTTCATAAGAGATTTCGGATTTTTTTATTTAGTAGGTATTTTTATAATTTCTTTACTACTTCTCTATGAACACTCATTAGTAAAAGAAGAGGATCTATCAAAACTTGACATAGCCTTTTTTAATATGAATGGATATATTAGCGTTTTATTTTTCATTTTTACCGTCATTGATGTATACTTATAGTCATTATGGACAAAGTTGTTTTGGGAATTACAGGTGCCTCTGGTGCTGTTTATGCTGAAAAAATAATTAAAAAATTATCTAAATTACCTGTAAGTGTCTATCTTATTGTATCAAAAAATGGAGAAAAAATTTTTAAGGAAGAGACAGATAAGGATTTAAAAAGATTTATCAAAAATTATAAGAATGTTAAGTTAGAAGATGAAAATAACTTCTACTCACCTGTTGCAAGTGGTGGAAATTTATTTGATGTCTTGGTTTGTCCTGCTTCTATGGGCTTTTTGGCGAGGGTTGCAAGCGGCATATCATCAAACCTCTTAGAGCGCTCTGTTGATGTTGCTATCAAAGAAAAAAGAAGAGTTGTTCTCGCTGTAAGGGAAAGTCCTTACAATATTATTCATTTAGAGAACATGTTAAAATTGGCACAGGCTGGTGCTACGATTATGCCACTTTCACCGTTTTTTTATCTAAAACCTAAGAACTTGGATGAACTTATGGAATCCTTTGTTGACAGAGTTTTGAAAGTTTTTTTAGATAATTATGAACCTGAAAATAAATGGGGTTAAAAATTGGCTAAATGTAGAAATTGTGGAAATACTACAAATTTTAATGTTTGGTGCAATATTAAGAAAATTTTGGAAGTAGAAATAGATGAGAACAATAATCTTATGGCAGTAGTCGGGGAACCTGAAAATTACGAGCTCAGAGAAGAAGAGGTATCAATCGTTGATGATGACCTTGAGTTTGCCATGGTATCTTGTGCTTGGTGTGGTAGCACTGATATAGAGTTTCAAAAAAACGAAAGACAGGTTTATATTAGGGAGCAGTAAGGTGATTACTATCGATAAAATCAAGAAAAAGGTTTTTGAGGGAGAAAGGATTAGTTTTGAAGAGGGGCTTTTTTTATTTGAAACAAAAGACCTACTTTCTGTTGGTGAGTTAGCTGATTTTGTAAATAAAAGAAAGAATGGTGATAAGGTCTATTTCAATGTCAATAGACACATAAACCCAACAAATATATGTGTTAATAGGTGCAAGTTTTGTGCATTCTCGAGAGATGGAGAAGACAAAGACTCCTACGAACTTACGATGGAAGAGATGTTAAAAAAGACTGAAGAAGCTAAAAAGCAAGGAGCAACGGAGTTACACATAGTCGGAGGGCTTCACCCACGATGGGGATTTGACTTCTATGTAAATATGGTTAGGACTTTAAAAACTCATTCTCCATCAATGCACATTCAAGCTTTTACGGCCGTAGAGATTGACTATTTTTCAAAGATATCTGAAAAATCATTGGACTATGTATTAAAGACATTAAAAGACGCAGGATTAGGGTCTTTACCAGGGGGTGGAGCTGAGATTTTTCATCCTGAAATTAGAGAAAAAATTTGTCCAGAAAAAATATCAGGAGAAAGATGGCTCGAAGTAATGGAGACTGCTCACAAGGTGGGTCTTAAATCAAATGCCACAATGTTATACGGTCACATTGAAGAGTTTTGGCATAGGGTGGATCATATGGAAAGATTGAGGCAATTGCAAGATAAAACGGGTGGTTTTCAATCCTTTATACCATTAGCCTTCCATCCAGAAAACACAAAAATCGAGAAAAGAAGATACACAACAGGCTTTGATGATTTGAAGACTTTAGCTATAGGTAGGATTTATTTAGATAACTTTCAGCATATAAAAGCCTTCTGGATTATGCTAACTGAGAAGGTAGCACAAATTTCTCTATTCTTTGGGGTTAATGACTTAGATGGCACAGTTGTAGAAGAGAAAATAACACACTCAGCTGGTGCAAAAACAAAAGAGGCCCTCACAAAAGAAGAACTAATATCTATGATTAAGGAGGCAAAAAAAATCCCTGTAGAGAGGGATACTGTATATCGTGAGTTAAGAACATATTAAAATCTAATATTGGCTTTTTAATAATGAACTTTAAAAAAAGATGGATAATCAGTGAAAAAAATGAGGAACTAAAAAAAAATTTAATAAAAAATTTTAAATTAAAAGAGTCAATCGCAAATGTTATCTTGAATCGTTCTTTTCAAGAAATTAGTGATATTGAGGAGTTTTTAAACCCTACATTAAATAATCTCCCCGAACCATCCTCTCTTAAAGATTTACAAAAAGGTGCTGAACGTATTGCTAAGGCAGTTTTTTTACGAGAAAAAATTGCTGTTTATGGTGATTATGATGCCGATGGGATTACGGCTACTGCCTTACTACTATTATTCTTCAAAGAGATTGGTGTTCAATGTGATTTCTATATCCCCGATAGGATAAAGGAAGGATATGGAATAAATAAAGAGGCAATTGATTTTCTAAAATCTAAGGGTACTAACTTAGTAATTACTGTCGATTGTGGCATAAAAAGCTTTGATCTTGTTGAGTATGGGAAAGAAGTTGGGATTGATTTTATTATTACAGATCATCATGTTCCTGGTGATAGACTTCCCAATGCAGAGGCAGTAATAAACCCTAAGAGAAGGGACTGTTCCTTCCCCTATAAAGAGTTAGCAGGTGTAGGTGTAGCTTTTTATCTGCTAATAGAGCTAAGAAAGACTCTTAGAAAATATGGCTTTTTTAATAATATTGCCGAACCAAACTTAAAACAATACCTCGACTTAGTGGCAATTGGAACAATTGCCGATTTGGTACCTCTCTTAGGACCAAACAGAATTTTTGTTAAGCATGGCTTAAGGGAGATAAACAAGACAAGAAAAAAAGGGATTATAGCTTTACGAGAAGAGCTACTCATAGATACACTTGACGTAAGATCTGTTTCCTTTAGAATAGCCCCAAGAATTAATGCCTCAGGAAGAGTTAGTAGCCCCATTGAAGCCTTAAAACTACTTTTAACTTCTGATGAAGAAAAGGCAAAACTGTTAGTCAAACAGTTACATAAAAACAACTCGCAAAGACAGAAGTTTGAAGAGAGTGTTTTAAACCAAGCAACTAAATTAATCGAAGAAAACTCAGACAAATATATTTATTGTATCTTTTCTCCTGATTGGCATTTAGGAGTATTGGGAATAGTTGCTGGAAAGATTGTTGATAGATATAAAAAGCCTTGTTTTGTCTTTACTAAAACAGAAGATGGTTTAATAAAAGGATCAGGCAGGAGTATAGATTATTTTCCTCTCGATGAGGCTCTGTTTAATATGAGTGAGATTATTGTTGAATATGGAGGACATAAGTTGGCCTGCGGAGTTACTATCTATGAAAAAGACTTAGAAACTTTTAAGAGAAAGCTGGAGGAGCTTGCAAAAATAGCTTTAACAAATAGAGAGTTTTCTGAGACCCATTATATTGATAGTATATTAAACACAGGAGAGATAGATAATACCTTCTTCGAACAACTCGAAATGCTCGAACCCTTTGGCATGGGAAATCCTGAGCCTATTTTTCTTCTTTCTAAGGCTGAAGTTATAAACTTTAGATACGTGGGTAGCAAGGAAAACCATCTTAAACTTTTTTTAAAGCAAAATGATATTTCTTTTAATGCCATAGGATTTGCTCTTCCCAATTATGGCATTAAAGAGAGTGCAAAAGTTGATTTAATTGGCATCCCAAAACAAACGGAATATAATGGTCAAAAAAGATGGGATTTTTACATAAAAGATTATGATACTAAAGGGGAATAGGTAGGTTACACGGAACAGGCAATATGTTATTAGCATGATTAGCAATAATTATGGATTATGAGAGATTAAATACTATTTATTAACTGTTGAGGAAAGAGGAGTTGGATAAATCAAGTTTCTATCTTATTGATGGTAGTGCCTTTTTATATAGGGCCTATTACGCACTACCCTATCTATCAAACTCAAGGGGATTTCCAACAAGGGTTGTCTTTGGTTTTCTTAAGATGTTAACTAAGATAATGAAAGAGCATAACCCTACCTTCTTAGCTGTGGTCTTTGATTCTAAGAAAAAGACCTTCAGAAATGAGATTTTTGAGAATTATAAGATTAAAAGACCTCCATTACCTGATGAGATAAGGATACAGATACCAAACGTTTACAGACTACTTGAAAGTCTTAATATTAAAACACTTATGGAAGATGGCTTAGAAGCAGATGACCTTATTGCCTCTCTTACTCAAAAATTTAAGGAAGATGTAGAAATATGTATAGCCACTGCCGATAAAGACCTGTTCCAGTTAGTTAGTGATAACATTAAGGTCTGGCATCCATTGAAAGATATCTTTATCGATAGAAACAAGGTTATTGAGATTCTTGGCATACAACCTGAAAAGATCACAGATTATTTAGCCCTTTGTGGTGATAGTATTGATGGGATACCTGGTGTTAAAGGTATTGGAGAAAAGACAGCAAAAAATCTCTTAGAAAGATTTAACTCTCTTGAGGAGATCTATGAAAAAATAGATGATATTGATGGGAAAACAAAAAAACTACTATTAGAACAGAAAGATTTAGCATTCCTTAGCAAAAGATTAGCAACCCTTTACATAAAAGATATTGAAAAGGTTAATCTTTCAGATTTTAGGATAGGAGAGCCCAATGAAATTGAGTTACGAGAACTACTAAAGGAACTAAACTTTTTTGATTTTATAAAAGAGTTCAATCTAAATAAGAATGTAGATAGAATTACCCCACAGCTCATAGAGTTAAGTGAGGTAAACATAAAACCAGCTAAAAAATATTATCTTCTTATCGATAGCACTAAAGATTATAAAAGGCTTTTTTTCACAGAAGAGGGGAAAAAGGTCTATCTATTAAGGGAAAAAGAGATAGAAAGTTTTTTAAAAAGCCTATACGAAAAGACAAAGATCTATCTTTTTGAATCTAAAGAACTCTTTAAATTATTTGACTACAGTATTCTAAAGAGGCTTGATATTATAGATCTCTCTTTATATTCTTATCTTTTATACCCTACGGCAAATCACACCCATAGCTTTGAGGATATACTCAAAGACAACTTTGGATACATCCCTTCCCCAGAGGTAATTCAACCTAAACTATTTGAAGACACTGAGCTTTTAAAAAAATCATACCTTCTTAAGTTTACACCGTCCCTCGCTGAGAAGTTAGAACAGGAGATACAAAAAGAGCAGGATATCCTTAATTTATACAAAAAGATAGAGTTACCACTAACACCAATTATTGCCCATATGGAAAACAGCGGGATTAAGATTGATATAAATAAGTTCAAGGAAATTGATACCGAAATTACTGCTAAGATTGAACAACTAAAAGACAACATTTACAAACTCATCGGTAAAAAAATAAACCTTAACTCACCTAAACAACTCTCTGAAGTACTTTACGGTGATTTGGGTATTAAAAACATAAAAAAGGGTAGCAAAGCAGTCTCCACTTCTTCAGATATACTTCAAGAGTTACTTGATGCCCATCCCATCATCCCGATGATAGTTGAGTACCGAAATGTATCAAAAATGAAGAATACATACATAGATGTATTACCAGACTTTATTGCACAGGATGGCAGAATTCATACCACCTTCAACCAGACACTTACAGCTACTGGAAGACTTTCAAGTAGCAACCCAAATCTTCAAAATATTCCCATTAAGTATGATTGGGGTAAAAAGATTAGAAGCGCCTTCATTGCCGATGAGGGATTTTTACTGCTTTCCGCGGATTACTCCCAGATTGAGATTAGAGTTCTTGCCCATATGTCAGAGGATGATAATCTGATTCAAGATTTTTGGGAAGGGAAAGATATTCATACAAGAACGGCAATGAAAATATTCGGTGTTACCGAAGACAATGTTACTAAGGAAATGAGAAGACAGGCAAAGACAATAAACTTTGGCATATTATATGGTATGGGTTCATACTCTTTAAGCAAAGAACTAAAATCAACTCAAAAAGAGGCAGAATATTTTATAAAAAAATATTTTGAAAACTATGAAAAGGTAAGAATTTTCAGGGAAAATCTTATAAATTTTGCAAAGGCTCATAAGTTTATAAAAACACTTTTTGGTAGGAAGAGATATCTCTATGAGATTGACTCACCAGATCATTTAGTTAGAAACAATGCAGAAAGAATAGCTTTAAATACTCCCATACAAGGAACGGCAGCAGATATAGTAAAACTTGCTATGATATCAGTCTATGATGCTTTACAAGAGGCAAATATTAATTTTAAAATGTTACTTCAAGTTCATGATGAGATACTTTTGGAAGTCGCAGAAAAGGATATAAAATTTGCAGAAAAGATAGTAATAGATAAAATGTCAAAGGTGGTTGATCTAAAAGTACCTCTGGAAGTAAAATCTGGCATCGGAAAAAATTGGTTTGATGCAGCAGAGTAATTATTTAATTTAGAAATAAAATTATTGGAGGGTTATATATGAAAGTATTAATAGTTGGTGGTGGTGGAAGGGAACATGCCCTTTGTTGGAAAATCAAAGATAGTATTCTCGTAAAAGAGGTATATTGCGCACCAGGGAATGGTGGTACTGCATTAATCGCAAAGAACATACCCATAAAAGCTGAAGATGTAAATGGTATTGTTGATTTTGCAAAAAACAACAAGATAGAGCTTGTTATTATTGGGCCCGAAGCACCTCTCAATTTAGGAATAGTAGATATGTTAAGTAAAGAAGGTATCATGGCTTTTGGTCCTTCAAAAAAGGCAGCCCTTTTAGAGGGTAGTAAGGTCTTTGCGAAGAATATTATGAAAAAATATAACATTCCTACAGCATCCTTTGAGGTTTTTGAAGAGCCAGAAATGGCTAAAGAGTATATAAAGAAGATTGGTGCGCCTTTAGTTGTAAAGGCCGATGGGCTTGCTGCGGGCAAAGGTGTTTATGTATGCAAAACAGAAGAAGAAGCATTAAATGCCATCGATGATATTATGGTAAAGAAGATTTTTGGCAGCGCTGGCGATAAAGTGGTTGTAGAAGAATGCTTGGAAGGCGAAGAAGCCTCTTTTCTTGTATTTACTGACGGAAAGACTGTAATACCAATGGACTCTTCTCAAGACCATAAAAGGATATTTGACAATGATGAAGGACCTAATACCGGAGGCATGGGAGCTTATTCTCCTGCACCAGTTGTATCAAAAGAGGTTTTTGATAAAGTGATGGAAAAGGTGATTTACCCTACCATCATGGGTATGGAAAAAGAGGGATCTCCTTTTAAGGGCGTTCTTTATGCAGGTCTTATGATAAAGGATGGTGAGCCCTATGTACTTGAGTTTAATACAAGATTTGGAGATCCAGAGGCCCAACCATTACTTATGAGAATCAAGAATGACATAGTTCCAGTTCTTATAGGTTGTATTGATGGTAAATTAGAGAATGAATATCTTTTGTGGCAACAAAAGCATTCTGTATGCGTAGTAATAGCCTCAGGAGGTTATCCAGCTGATTATAAAAAGGGTTATGAGATTAAAGGACTTGAAGATATAAATGATGAGAACATTTATGTCTTTCATGCAGGTACTAAGCTTGTAGATGGAAAGATTTATACCGATGGTGGTAGAGTGCTTGGGGTTACAGCATTAGGTGATAATATAAAGGAGGCTATTGATAATGCCTATAAGGCTGTAGGTAAAATCTATTTTGAAGGTATGCACTACAGAAAGGATATAGGCAGAAGAGCCATATTGAGAAATATTTAAGTAGTAATGGCAGATAATTTTTGCATAAACTTTTAAAACTTTGGATACATTGATTAGAACAGAGATAATGATATAATTTTATTAAAAAAAGGAGGAATTTTTAATGAAGCCAGTAGAGATTAAAAAAGATATATATTGGATAGGAGCGATAGACTGGGCAATCAGAGACTTCCACGGATATCAAACTCCTCGAGGTACAACTTATAACAATTATCTTGTTATAGATGACGAAATTACTCTTGTAGATACGGTTAAACATAACTTTGCAGAGATTATGATAAAAAACATCAAACATCTCATAGACCCTGCTAAGATAAAAAATGTAATCATAAACCATATAGAGAATGACCATGCAACTGCCCTTGAGGAGATAATGGCTTATTGCCCTGATGCAAAAGTTTATATTACCCAAAAGGGTAAAGAAGGCCTTGAACGTTTTTATGACCTAAGTAGATGGAATATTAATATTGTTAAAACTGGTCATAAGATTAATACTGGGAAGAAGACTTTTATGTTTATAGAAACTCCTATGATGCATTGGCCTGATTCAATGGTTACTTATGTGGAAGAAGATAAGCTGCTTTTTAGTCAAGATGCCTTTGGACAACATTTAGCATCCGTATCAAGATTTGATGACGAGTTTATAGATTGTCTATCAGAAGAAGTTTTGTTTGATGCTGTATGGGATTACTATGCCAATATACTTATGCCCTTCGGTTTTATTATTAAACCCAAGATTTTAGAACTGGTAAATTCAGGTATTCAGATAGATATGATTGCACCAGACCATGGCTTAATCTGGAGAAAAAACGTATCCAAGATCTTAAAAACATACTTAGATATAGCTGATGGCTATGCAGAAGAACGGGTCTTAATAGTTTATGACACTATGTGGAATAGTACTGAGCATATGACCTACCCTATTGCCCAGGGTGTAAAAAGCGAGGGTCTTGACTGTAAAGTTATTAAATTAAGAGCAACGCCTATGAGTATAGCTATTACTGAGTTCTGGAGGTGCAGAGGTACTCTTATAGGCGCACCAACATTAAATAATTTAGCCTTCCCACCTGTTATGCAGTTTATCGATTATCTAAGAGGTCTAAGACCAAAAAATAGAGTTGTAGGCACTTTCGGTAGCTATGGATGGGGAGGTGGTGCTGTAAGGGAAATGAATGAGGCTATAAAAAAACTGGGGATTGAGCTATTTGAACCAGGACTGGAAGTTAAATATAGACCTTCGTTGGAAGACGAGGAAAAATGTTATGACTTCGGGAGAAACTTTGCAAAAAGGCTTAAGGAGTTTCACAAACAGTTTGGCCCCTTTTAACGTTGGTTTAAAAATTCTCTATAATATTTAATACATTTTTCAAAGAGCTCTTCGTTTTTTTCTCTGATATAGAAGAGCTCCTTTGTGTCAAAAAGCTTTGTATAATCTTTGTTTTTATAAAATAGCTCTTTAAAAGTCTTTCTAACTTCAAGCTCAACTTCAGGAACAAGGGATATTAATTTATCAAAATCTGCCTTTCTTTTCTCTTCCAACTCTTTTTCTTGTAAGACTGCTTTGTATCTCTCGGGCCCAACACATTGCTCTGCCTGCGGACACCATTTTAGGCAAGCTAAATCCATCTTTTCATTCAACACCTGAGAGCCACATTTTTTACATCTATGGGTAACCTCATCTCTAAAAAATTCAACATCTCCGCCACATTGGGGACATTTAACATCGTAAATTGCATCGTACTTCCAGAATTGGGTATCTTGACCTGGACATCTTGCCATCTTTTCCCTCCTTTTACAGAATGTCTCCCTTCACACCAACTGTTACATCTTCAACTTCGATTTTTTTACCAGCTATCTCCATCGCCTTACTAACCATATGCGTTAAACCAAAACAACAAGGTACTTCCATGTGGGCAATTATTATTTTTGTTATATTTGAAAATTTAAAAATCATTGCAAGCTTCTCAACATGGGCATTGAAATTATCTAACTTGGGACAAGCAACAAGTACTGCCCTACCCTTCAAAAAATCTTTATGAAAATTAGGATAAGCAAAGGGAACACAATCAGCAGCTAATAGGACTTCTCTATTCTGCAAGAAAGGAGCAGAAGGCGGGACAAGGGTAAGTTGAACGGGCCAATGGGTTAACTCACTCTTTAGAACCTCAGCCTCGTCGTCAATATTCTCATCAGATAAAGAAGGCTCAAAATTTCTTACGGAGCTTCCTGGGCAACCACAGGGCAGCTCATCTTTTAATATCATCTTTTTCATCTCTTCCAGATGTCTATGCACCTCTTCTTCATTAAAAGCTTCAACATCTCGCTCTACAATTTTTAAAGCACCTTCTGGGCACTCACCTAAACAGGCACCCAAGCCATCGCAATAGCTTTCTTTTACTAACCTCGCTTTACCATTAATTATCTGTAAAGCACCTTCTGCACATTTTGTGACACAAAGTCCGCAGCCTGTACATTTTTCTTCATCAATCTCTATGATTTTTCTTAACATATCATTACCTCCTTTTTTATTTTATCATAACTCCGCTTGATATTTTATTCTTTGACATTAATCAAATACTTTAGAAATACCATGTAATTCTTAACATTATGAGATTTTTATAAGTAAATAGAAGATTACAGAGGGTCTTTAATTTGTTATAATGAATTTATGGACATTCATCATCTGAAGGTATTTATCTCTGTTTATAAAAATAAGAGTTTTTCAAAGGCTGGAGAGGAGCTTCTTATCACCCAACCTACTATCTCTGAACATATAAAATATTTAGAAAAATATCTAAAAACAAAATTGTTTGATAGGATAGGCAGGCAGATATACCCCACAGAGAAGGCTAAATTACTCTATCTTGAAGCTGTTAAGATTGTGGAAGACTTTGAATCTTTAAAAAATAAACTTGAAGATAGAAAAGAAAAAAATATAGAGATAAATATTATCTCAAGCTCTGTACCAGGAAATTATATTCTACCTAAGTTTACTGCCCTTTTTAAAAAACATATTGTCGATTCTGTTATCTCTATAAAAGTTACTGATAGCACGGAAGTTATAAAAAAGATCCTCTCAGATGAGGCTATTGTTGGTTTTATAGGCACACAAACAAATAACCGCAATATAGAAGAACACCTATTTCTAAAAGACGAGATAGTTCTTGTTGGAGATTTACAATTTAATTACCCTGATGAAATTTCTTTAAGAGATATTACAAAATACTCACTCATATCAAGGGAGCTGGGATCTGGAACAAGAAAAGAGGTGGAAAGATTTTTCGAGAAAAATGGTTTTAACCCCGCTCATTTAAATATAGGTTTGATTGTAGAGAGCAACGAGGCTCTCAAGCAGTCAGTTCTAAGTGGTGCTGGTATTGCCTTTATCTCTAAATATTGTATTGAAAATGAGATAAGATCAAAGATGCTAAAAAAAATCAGTTTAAAAGAAGGCAACATTGAAAGAAACTTTTATTGGATAAAAAAGAGAGGGAGAAGCCTCCCTCGAGTTTATTTGAACTTCCTGAAGTTACTAACTCAAGTTACTGCAACTTAAAACCATACAACATTTGCATCCTCCATATTCTTTAGCAGCCAGTCTGCACCAGCTTTCTCCACAAAGTCAATCTTATCTTTACCTTCTGCACCATAATATTCAGCACAGGGTGGACAAATACCAAACCAACCCTTTTTATCTTTTATCTTTTTCATTAGCTCATAGGCATTGCCAAACTTATGAAAAACTGGTGATACTATCTTTTCTGCCTTACTTTTGTTTGCTAAATCAGCACCTTCGAGTGTAAACCACACATATACCTCACCCATATTTTTACTTAAGGCAGTTTCAGCGCATATAAGACTAAGTATTGCTCTATTCGGGTTGTTGCCTCCACTAGTAACTACGAAAACATATTTCTTTTTCGTAGCACCATAGCTAACAGAGGGACCGAAAAGGTTGGCAAGCCCAAGCACTCCCAATGAGGTGCCTAATAGTTTTAAAAAATCACGTCTTTCATCACTCTCTACAAATGCTAAATCCTTTTTTTCTTCCATAGAGTCCTCCTAATTTTTTGGACAATTATATTTGATTAATAAAAGTTTTTTCCAATAGATAATCTCAATCTTTTCAAATAAAATAATAGAAAATAACCATACTATTTAAAGAGGTTTTAAAAATGCAGGACTCAACCATCTCTTTTAAAAAACCATCTAAAGAAGAGTTGCTTAAAAGAATAGAAAAAATCGCCCTTAAGATGACAGAAAAAGGGATTAACTTCTCAATATTTTTTCAAAATATTGATATTTATTATTTTACAGGCACCTTTCAGAGATCAGTATTAGTTGTTACAGCTAACGGCGAGTACTATTTTTTTGTAAAAAAAAGTACAGAGCGGGCAAGGAGTGAGACACCTTTAGATATAATTGAAGAAACTGATGACAATAAGATAGCAGATTTATTAAAGTTAAAGGGTATAAAAGGTATTTGTGGTATGGAGCTTGATGTAATTCCAGCAAGTTTGTATCTTAAATGGTTAAAAACTCTTTCCCCCTATGAAGTAATAGATATCTCTTCTCTCTTAAGAGATATTAGAATGATAAAAAGTGAGTATGAGATAGACCAAATCAAAAAATCTGGTGAAATAACCGATGGAGTATTTACAAAAGCTAAGGAGCTTCTAAAGGAAGGCAAGAGCGAGTTAGAGGTCGCTGCAGAGTTAGAAGCCTATGGTAGAAAAAAAGGTCATCCTGGTACTTTAAGGATGAGAGGTTTTAACCAAGAGATGGACAATATAACCATTACTCAGGGTATCTCAGGAACAATAACAAGCTATGCTGACGCACCTATATTAGGCTCTGGCATATATCCTGCCGTACCACATGGGGCATCTCTAAAAAAAATAGAGACAGCTATGCCAATTTTAATAGACTATGGTGCCTGCTTTAATGGATATTTAACAGATGAGACAAGGCCCTTCGTTATTGGAACCTTAAGAGAAGATTTTAAAAAGCCCTATGAGTGTGTCCTTGAAATAATTAATATCTTGATTACTGCTGGAAAAGAAGGGGTAAATACAGTAGAATTTTATAATGCAGCTTATAGGACAGTGCAAAAATATAATTTGGAAGATTACTTTATGGGTTATGGGGAAGGAAAGGTATCTTTCTTAGGGCATGGTATAGGTTTAGAGATAAACGAGTTTCCCGTAATCACTGCAAAACACAATATAATACTTAAAGAAGGGATGGTCTTTGCGGTAGAACCAAAGTTCATAATTCCTAATAAAGGTGTTATTGGTATCGAGGTTGACTTTATCGTAAGAAAAAATAGTTTAGAGAGAGTTACAAGTTACCCCTACGAGCTTACAGAGTTAGAATAAAGCAATTTTTTCTTTAAAAAACACCGTTAAGTCAGTTAAATAGCGTATTTTTTTTTACACACGGTAGAAAAAAATTCTTTATAGACCCATCAAATTTATAAAATAATGTTTTTATTAGAAAAATTTTTTATATTTACATAAGGCATACTTATTGCTATAATTAATACATAAAATATCTGAATAAGGAGGTAGTAAATGAAGAAAGTACTTTTATTGTTGGCATTAGTAACAGTGGGATTGATACCATCTCTTACTTTTGCAGCCGGCACAACAACAGTTACTGTATCAGCAACTGTAGTAGGGACATGTAAGTTTGATAGCGGTGGTTCAATTAGCTTTACTCTTGATCCATCGGTGGGAGGTAATGTTAATGGCACTGTAATACAGCCACAGTTCTGGTGTACAAAAAATGCTTCATACACTATCACAGATGACGATGGTTTAAACGAAGTTGGAACAACCCACAGAATGGCCGATGGTACCGGTAATTTTATCCCTTATAGTTTCAACTACACCTCTACAGGTACTGGTTTAGGTAGAACAAGCCCTATAACAATGAATATCACTGCCACTGTATTAGAAGCAGATTATATTAATGAGGCAGCCGGTACTTATACAGACACAGTTACACTATCAATTAACCCCTAATTAGTTGAAGTATTCTTCAAAAAAAGAGGTGGGAACCCATCCCACCTTTTTTTCTATAATCACGATGAAAAAGCCATATTTTAAACCACTAAATTTAGGTATTGTCTTCTCTCTACTAATAATTCAAAATCTTTATTTAGACAGGGTTTACTCCTTAGATTTAGGAAACGTAACTGTATCAGGAGTAGTTTTATCAAAAAATAACTGTAGATTTAATTCAAATAATGTCACCCTTAGCTTTGGTAATATTGACGGTACCACATCATCCAATGCAACTGTTAGCACAAATATCACCTTTAGATGTGGAGGAAGTACACCATTAGCCACTTTTGCCATAAGTGATAATGGTGGCTTATATAATACAGGCAACGGACAAAAAAGGATGCGTCATCAGACAGTAGTAACAGAGTTTCTTCCCTATACTATGAACTACACCCCAAATAACGGCACAATCCCGAGAAATACAAATACAAATCTAACAATTATCGCTACAATTAGCGCAAACGATATCGGAAACGCCATAGCAGGTACCTACACTGATACGGTTATATTATCCATAGTTCCATAATTTATTTTAATATTTAAGCTTTTTTTGGTACTATTTTTCTATGCAACATTTTGATAAATTAAATTTTATGGAAAAACATTCAGGTACCCTATTAGGTGAGCTTTTAATTGCAGGTGGTTTTGTATCCTCAAAGGATATTCAGAGATTATTAAGTATCCAAAAGGAAAAGAACAAAAAAATTGGAGAGCTCTTAGTAGAAGAAAAACTAATAGAGCCTATAGAGCTAAATATAGCTCTTGAGATACAAAATAAGCTGAGAAATCCTAAAGCTGCCCTAAAACTTTGTGCTGGTATAAGAAAAAGATTAGGCGAGATATTAATAGAGGCAAAGAAAATTACTGTACATCAGCTTGAAGAAGCGTTAAAAATACAACAAAAAACTGGTGAAAAGTTAGGACAAATTTTATTAAATCTCGGTTATATTAAGCCCGCAGATCTTAACTTAGCATTACTTTTTCAAGAACTGTCTGATAAACCAATACCAAATAATCTAAAGCTAGGAGAAATTTTATATAAAAACAAAATCATTACGAAAAAACAATTAGATAAAGCTTTAGAGATTCAAAAGGTCTTTCCAGACAAAAAAATAGGTCAGATACTTGTTGAGTTAGGATATTTGGACAATGAGGAGCTTGAAAAGGGGTTAAAACTTCAGCAAAAGTTGATCTTAGCGACTTTAACTGGACTTTTTACAATAGCACAAACTCTAAATTTTGAAACATTATATGCCTCTGAATTATCAAAAGCGCCATCAACTGCATCAACAAAGTTATTGGTTTCTGCCCATCTAAAATCTTATGCAAAGTTAAAGGTCTTAGAAAAAAAATCTACTGTAACAATAACTCAAGAAGATATAGAGAGAGGTTATAAAGAAGTAGTGTCTGCATCAGTATTTGAGATTAGAACAAATACAGCCAATATATATATGACCTTTGAAATTTACAGTAATGACCAATTTTATGATTCTGCCATTGCCTTTATTAACGATAGGGAGGTATCATTAGGCAAGTTTGGTGCTGTTGTTTTGCTTAAAGATGTTAATAGGATATTTACCTCCAATTTAGGATTTAAGTTCATTCTAAGTAACAATACAAAGCCAGGTATTTACCCGATACCTTTCAACATATCCATTGAGGGACTATGAGAAAAATAGTAATACTGATAATCTTATTATTTTTTTCGAAAATCTGTCTTGCCGGTGAGTTTTCTGTAACTCCCATTAGGATAGACCTTGATAGAGACAATCAATCTGCTTCAATCACTGTAACTAATGAAGGTAAAACACCTATAAACTTTGTCATAAAAGAGATGTTATGGACTCAAGATAAAGAGGGCAATGATAACTATACATCTTCACAGGATCTTATCTACTTCCCTAAATCTTTTAAACTTGAAGGTGGCACTTCAAGGATTATAAGGGTAGGTTTAAAAAAGGTTACTCCAAATCTATACGAAAAGGCATATAGACTTTTCATAGAAGAAGTTCCTGAAGAAAGGTTAGCAGGACAGACAGTAGTTGCTATAGCTATCAGATTTGGTGTCCCTGTCTTTATAAAACCAGACAAGGAAGAGTTATCTTTTAAAATTGAAAAAGTTCTTTTTGAAAAGGATACGCTAAATCTTTACATACACAATTATGGCAATAGAAGTTTTAGGTTTAATACTATTGATGTAACAGGCTTAGATGAATCAAATAGGGAGATCTTTAAAAGTCAGATAGCCGGTTGGTATATATTCCCTAATGTTATTAAAAAGTTTACCACTAATGTCAGTCCTGAAAATTGCAAGAAAATTAACAAACTTATCTTTATATTAAATACTGAAACAAAAGTATTTAGAGAAGAAATTAATGTTCAAAAAGAACAATGCCCTATCTAAATTATTACTCTTTTTCATCTTACTCTTCATCTTTTTTATTAAAAAATCTTTTGCTTTAGAACCCCTTTACCTACAACTAATCGTAAACAACGATAAGAAAGGAGATTTTCTATTTTATATAGAAGAAGAAAATTTTTACATAAAAATGGATGATATAGCAAAGCTGGGGCTTAGAGAGATAATAGCAGATAAAAAAGATATTGAAGGAGAAGAGTATATTTCCCTAAAAAGCTTGAAAGGTTTAGAAAAAATAGAGCTTCTTGAGATCTCTTCTTCTCTATTAATTGAGATAGACCCAAAACTATTGGATAAAAAAGTTATTGATTTTCATACCTTAAAAAAGGGGAAGGTCTATTATCCTAAGAATGAAAGAAGTCTTTTTTTGAACTATAGAGTTGATTATACAGGCAGAGAAAATTTTCAGCATCAGGCATTTTACCTAACCAATGAGTTAGGTATGAACTTCAAAAATCTTCTTTTTTTAACAGAAACATCCTATGAAAGGAACAATCAAGATAGTAATTTTTTAAGATTGAATACCTCTATATATAAAGATGACAGAAAAAAGCTAACACGTTTAATCGTCGGCGATTTTTTTACTCCCTCTGACCCCTTTTCTGGTGGCATTAATGTTGGTGGTATTAGCTACTCAAAAAACTACAGAATCGACCCCTATTTTATTTATAGACCAACATTAACTATTCATGGAGCAGCAAAAAACAAATCTTTTCTTGAGGTTTATTTAGACGGAGTTCCTATAAAAAAAGAGTATTTGCCCGCTGGTGAGTATGAATTAAGGGATATTTATTATTATCAAGGCCAAAGAAATATTGAAGTGATTGTTAAAGACTCCTATGGAAGGGTGGAAAGAGAGATATATCCTTTTTATTTCTCCGATAGGCTTTTAAAAGAAGGGATAAGCGAGTTTTCTTATAATCTCGGTTTTGTAAGAAAAAACTATGGTATAAAAAGTAATGACTACGAAGACCTAATAATTAATTTTTATCACAGATACGGCTATTCTGAAAGAATAAATCTTGGTATCTCCTATGAAAATTATGGTAACCTCTTTTACATCTCTCCTGAGCTATCATATTCTAAAGCTAATTTGGGAGTACTTAGCCTCAAAGTTTATCTAAATAAAAGTGAAAAACCCAATAGTATAAATTATGCTTTCTTAACAAACTACAGTTATCAAAAAAAAGAGATTTATTATGGACTAAATTTTAGATATTTAACAAAAAACTTCCAAACTTCAACATTTAACAATAAAGAAAATAATAAAAATTATGAGATACAAGGAAATATAGGTTATTTCTCTCAATACATAGGATCATTAGGTATTAACTTAACTCATAGAAAAAACTATGCAACTTCAGATGAAGAAGAGATCTCCCTAAACTATTCTAAATCTATCTTTAGGAACACGAGTATTTATATTAACACAAAAAAGACTATCGGCAAGACAGACCTATTTGAAGCCTTTCTCGGCATAACCTACCATATGGATAAGTCTACCTCATTATCTTACCTCCATCGAGATACCCAGATTTTTGATTCTGATAGAATACAATTAGCAAAAAACTCTCCAATAGGAGAAGGTATTGGATATAGAATATCTGCTGAAAATATGCGAGGACAGGGAAGAGATATAAAATCTGCAAGTCCTTATATTGAGTATCGTAGCCCCTATAATATTTTTACAATGGATTTTAACTTTCAAGAAGAAGGTGGTGAGATTAATGAATCTTACAATCTCTCTGCCTCAGGTGCTATAGTTTATATAGGAGGCAATTTAGGCTTTACAAGACCTGTTGATGATAGCTTTGCAATGATAAAAGTAGATAAGCTAAGAGATATCCCTATTTTGTTTAATAATGAAAAGGTTGCCAAAACAAATAAAGAAGGTATCGCCTTCCTCCCAAACCTAAACTCCTATAATGACAATACTATTCAGTTAGATGTAAAAAAATTATCCCTTCGTTACTCCCTTTTGAATGACAAAATAGCTATCTCCCCTCCCTATCGTTATGGAGCCTGTATAAATTTCCCCATTAAAAAAATATACAGATACGAGGGTCTTATAAAAATCCGCGAGAAAGATACGTTAAAGCCTCTTTCTTTTAAGGAGGTTAGTTTTAAAAACTTAGATTTTAGAGAATCTATGGCTGAAAAGGAGCTATGCAAAACCCCCTTTGGTACAATAAAGGAAGAAGCTGAAGGAAAGTTCTTTACCTCCTTAGAAGGAGACTTTTATTTAGAAAATGTTAAACCAGGTAGATATACTTTTGAGTTTAAGCTAAATGAAAAAAATATTAACTTTGCGGTAACCCTACCAGATGAGGAAGAAGTATTAATTAATCTGGGAGAGATCATAGTTACTATAGATGAGGAGTAAGGATGAGAACTTTAATTTGTTTTGTTTTCCTTTTTTTTCTAATCTTTTTTAATTTTGATAAATCCTACGGCCAATGCACTGTAACGGCAACCAATATAAGTTTTGGTGCCTATGATATTACATCAACAATAAATGTTACCTCAACAGGAACTATTAATGTTACCTGTAACAATGATGCAAATGTGGTTATTTCTATAGGTCAAAGTATTTATAGTGGAATTAACCCAAGAAGGATGAAACATACAATATATAATGATTATTTAAGTTATAATATCTACCAAGACGCTGGGATGACAACGATCTGGGGTGATGGGACAAATGGCACTACTCCTATAATTGTTAATAGAATTGGAAAAAACAAACGGTATACCTATTATGGTCAAATATTTTCAGGTCAGGATGTATCAGCTGGTAGTTATACCGATTCATTAATTATTACTATTACTCCTTAAATGTTCTATAGTTATGTTCAAAGTTCTCATCATATAGCTTAGAGTAATCAAAATTCTTAGGTGATAAAAACTCACCTACAAATATTAAAGCCTGTCTTTTAATCCCCACTTCTTTGACTTTCTCTACTATATCTGAAAGGGTACCCCTAATTACCCACTCATCTTCCCAACTGGCTCTATAAACTATTACTACAGGTGTATCTTCTTCATAACCACTTTTGAGTGACCTAACTACCTCTTCAATCATAGCGACAGAAAGAAAGATAACCATACTTGCTTTATGTTTTGAAAGCTCAGCTAATCTCTCCTTTTCTGGTACAGGTGTTCTACCTGAAAATCTTGTAAAGATAACGGTCTGAGATACGCCTGGTATGGTAAACTCCCTTTTTAAAAGAGCTGCTCCAGCAAAGGCAGAGCTTACTCCAGGTACAACTTCATAGTCAATCTCCCTTTCGTCAAGCTCAACCATCTGCTCAAAGATAGCTCCATACAAGGAAGGATCTCCTGTGTGAAGCCTTACCACTAACTTTCCTTCCTGTACGTACTGTTCAATAGTAGATATTATATCCTGCAAAGTCATATTGGCAGAGTTAAACTTAAGACAATCCATCTTGCAATAATTAAGTATCTCTTCGTTTACAAGAGATCCTGCATATATGACCACATCACAGATATTAAGAATTTTCTCGCCTTTAAGGGTAATAAGCTCTGGGTCACCAGGTCCTGCTCCTATAAAAAAAACCTTCCCCTTCTTACTCATAATTATCTTCTCCTTTTTGCTATAATTAAAGAAAAGTAGGATAAATTTTTTAAGTCCCTCTCTACATCCTCAACCTCTCCAATTTTTTCACCCTTTAATCCTATTTTTTCTCCAACAAAAAGCCTGTGAGATCTAATAAGACAGCCAAAAAGCTTAATATTTGAAGGCTTTTTTAAAAAAACTATCGTATCAATAGCGGATAAACTTTTTATGTCAATATTATCATCAGGAATAACTAAAAGGTTTTCTGCTCCCTGAACAAGGGGCTCGCCAATACTTGAAGCCAGAGCTTGATAAGATGTTATCCCAGGCACATACATTGTCTCAAAGCCTTCTTCTTTAAGGAGTCTCTCAAGATAGTAAAATGTGCCATAATGAAGTAGATCGCCAATTCCTGCAAAGACACAATCATAACCTTTAAGAAGCACCTTACTTACACTATTTTTTGCCTCAAGCCAGTATCTTTCAAGACCTTCCTTTTTCATAGGCATATAAAGCTCTATTACCTCTTTGTCTCCCAGTTGAACAGGCATCTTCTTTATTCTTTGAAGTGCCTGACTCTCTTTATTTCTATCAGATTTTGGGACAAATATGTAAGAAAGGCTATTTAAAACCCTTAGGGCAAAAACAGTAACATTCATAGGATGTCCAACCCCTAATGATACACCCCAAAAAACTCCTACCTTCTTCTTAGCCATCTAAAAACTCCTTCCTCTCCATCTCTTTTAAAAACATATATTTTGCGAAGGTACCAATGGCTCCCATTACTGATATTACAAAGCCCTGAATACCATCTAAAAAGCCAAGTCTTATAAAATATTTGTATAAAAATGTATATATAGGTCTGATTGTGAAATGATGCCATTTTGCCCTTTTTCCTGCCTTATAAAGCTCCTCAGCAGATAAAAAACTGTATCTAATAGTTTTTAAAAAAAACGTTTTTAAATCCATCGTCTGAAAATGAACAATAGGGGCATCAATCTTTTTAGATAGTCCCTTTATAATAAATCTTTCGTGAATATTTTGTTCAGTCCATCTGCCCCTTTTTTTGTTATATAATCTGAGCTTATAGTCTGGATACAAACCGCTATGTTTTACCCATCTACCCCAAAAATAATTTTTTCTCTTAAACTCAAAACCATCAAAATTTTCAAAATCTTGAGGCTTAAGATTTTTTATGGCCTCCTTCATCTCTTCAGAAACTCTCTCATCGGCATCAAGCTCAAGCACCCATTCGTTTGATGTAAGTTCCATAGCATATTTTTTTTGATCTCTAAAACCTGTAAACTTATTTCTAAAAAATTTAACCCCATATTTTTTACAAAGTACTTCAATGTTATCTTCGCTAAAATCATCAACAACAATTATCTCGTCAACCCAGCTTAGAGATATTAAACAATCCTCAATATTTTTTTCTTCGTTTTTGGTAATAATAAAAGCCGAAATCTTAACAGACATTTAATACTGCCTCTTTTTTTTAACATAGGAATCTGAAAAGGCATCTACAAATATTGGTGTAATTGTCTCTATAGGCTTGGATTCGCTAAAAAACTTTCCTTTACATAGATAGTAGGGAAAGGCTTTGTAATCTTTCCCTGTCTTAATATTATTGTGTCCAAATTTTACATTAGATTGTGTACAAAGTATCCCCAAATAATTTATCTCAGTTTCATAAACAACAAATCTGTATCTTAAAAAAATAATTCTTCTCAACATGTTATTCTTCTAAGGGCTTTGCCTCTTCAATAAGCATAACCGGTATCTCTTCAACTATGGGATATTTAAGCTTACAGTTTTTACAGATAAGCCAGCTTTCATCATTTGAAAGAGTTATATCTTGTTTGCACTTAGGACAAGCTAAAATTTCTAATAATTCTTTGGATAATGTCATCTCATCCTCCCAAAAAATATTTTATCTTATTATGTACCCCACTACTTAATCCATTTTACTTTCTTTAAGGTTCTTTGCAAAATCTAAAATATCATTATAAATTAAAACTTCATACCCCTCCCTATCTTTTAACTTTTTTAAATCATCTCTACCGTAGCCTGTTAATACAAGAACTGGCACTATCTTAAGGTTTATAGCAAGCTCTATATCTATTAACTTATCACCTACCATATAGGAGTTATGGTTATCCACTTCTGCAAGCTTTAAAACCCTATCAATAATACCTGTTTTAGGCTTTCGACAGTCACAATCAAAGGAAAGTTCCTTGACTACACCATCTTTATGATGGGGACAGTATAAATATTCTTCTATTATTTTCTCTTCTCTATTGAAAAAGGAAAGGACAAATTTTTTTTGATTCTCAGCCTCTTCTAATGAAAATTTGCCTCTTGCTACACCCGATTGGTTTGTAACTATATAGATATGATAACCCTTTTTCTTGATAATTTTTAAGGCATCATAGGAATAATCAAAGATCTTCATTTTTCTCCAGTCATCAAGGTAGTCATTATCTTGGCAAATTGTGCCATCTCTATCTAAAAGAACCAGCTTTTTCATCTCTAACCCTTTAAGTCATCTTTATTTTTAGACCATAAATGATAGTCTTTCACAAAAATAAACAATCTATCCTTATCTCGCCAGATTGACCTAATCTTTACAAAATCCTTTTCTGTTGTAATATAATAGGCCTCTCTTTTTTTACAAATTTTTTCTATGGCATCTTTGTTGTAGTTATAATGGTCAGGAAAAATAAGTTGTTTATTCACTTTTATGAGCTCCCTCTCAAGGTCTTCAAAAAAGCCATAGGGGTTGGCAATACCACAGAAGGCGATTATTTCTTTATCTTTGAATAAACTCTTATCTACTCTATTTCCAAAAAAATCAACAAAATAGGTCTCTTTGAGTTCAAATCTCATTATCTCTTTAGTTTTAAAGAGATTTCTTAGTTTTCCGCAAGAATGGTCATCTCCATCTTTTAAAACTATCTTATCAGCCCTTTTGGTTACAGAACTAAGGGGCTCCCTTAGTGGCCCTGCGGGGAACAGTAATCCATTCCCAAACAAAAGATGTCCATTGATGATTACTATGTCTTCATCCCTATTAATCTTTCTGTGTTGAAAGCCATCATCTAATATAACTACCTCAGGGATACCATATTTTTCTTTGTAATCATTATAGCTTTTTATTCTATCTCTGCCAGTCCATATTACTATATCTGAAAACCTATTTTTTATAAGCCTTCCTTCGTCTGAGAACCCATCTATATCAAAAAGCTCTCCCGACTTTTTACTACCATACCCCCTTGATAAAAGCAGGATTTTTTTGTGTTTTTTAGACAGTATGTCAAGTAGATAGATTAAGAAAGGAGTTTTTCCTGTTCCGCCAAGATTAATATTTCCAATACTTATAATCTTAGTATCGAGCGTTTTTGCCTTTTTGAAGATATCATAATAGAGATTACGAACGGTTATTATAAAGTAGTAGATAAGTTGTAAAGGAAAGAGTAAGATTAATACAAATCTGTGCTTTTCTTTATACCAAAGATTAAAAAGAAAGTTCTCAAGCATTTGCAAAAATTTCCCTAAGCAAGACAAGGGTTCTCTCTAAACTACCTTTATTTTCATCAACAACTTTCTTTGCTTTCAAACCTATATCTAATCTCAAGGTTTTATCATCAATTAACCTTTTTATATTCCCTTCAATATCTTCTTCTGTTACCTCAAGAGCTGCACCTTTTTTTAAAAACTCATCTCTTATATCAGAGAAGTTACTCATATTTTTACCAAAAATAACAGGTTTTGAAAAATATGCTGGCTCTAAAATATTATGTCCTCCAACATTTGCTATACTACCACCAACAAAGGCTATATCACAGAGGCTGTAAAAAGAAAAAAGCTCACCTATGGTATCGAGAAGTAAGATTTCCCAATCCTTATCCTTCAAACTCCTTTTGCCGACAGTGTAACCAAATTTTTTTGTTAGATCTTCCACTTCCTTAAATCTTTCTGGATGCCTTGGAGCAATAATTAGTTTTATGTTAGCATAAGACTTCTTTAAATTATTAAAGGTCTCAAGTATTATCTTTTCCTCACCATTATGAGTTGACCCAGCTATGATAACAATATCTTCATCCTTTAGCCCTACTTCCTCTCTATTTAAAGGCGCCTTATCGGACATGTCATATTTTATATTGCCAGAAACAAAAACTTTTCTCTCATCAGCACCCATATTTATTATTCTTTCCTTATAATCTTGGTTCTGCATTATAAAGAACGGATAGGTTAGTATATCTCTAAAAAACCATCTTAGTTTTAAATACTTTTTGAAGGAATTATCAGATATCCTACCATTTACGAAAACTATTGGAGTTTTATAAAGTTTTGAAAAAAAAATTATATTAGGCCAGATCTCTGTCTCAGAGATAATTATTGCCTTTGGTTGGTAGGTTTTAAAAAACTTGTTTACTGTAAAAGGGAAATCCATTGGGAAAAAGGTAACATCCCTTACATCTTTTCCTATCTTCTCTTTTGAAACATTATAACCTGTCTGAGTAGTTACAGTAAAAAGCACATTCTTAGATATATTTTTTAAAAAAACTTTTACCAGTGGTATAGTAGCAAGACTCTCCCCTACTGAGACACAATGGAATACATAAGGATCTTTTATATTATCTTTATTTTTGTAAAAACCTAATTTTATAAAAAAGCCTTTTTCCCATTTTTTCTTGATAAAACTTAATGGATAAAATATTAATAGATATAAAGGGAAAAAAAGAGATAACAAGATATTATAAAGATAAATCATGTCTTAAGCCCAGCCAGCCTATCTGAAAGATTAGTAACCTTTACCATCTCTTCCTCAATGAGTTTAGAAAACTCATCAACCTTATCCTTATCTAAACCATCTGGTACAAATATTGGCTTACCAAGAACATAGACCCCCCTTGAAAAGGGGTAAGGGATGAGAAACCTATCCCAACTGTTAAGTATTTTACCCTTACTGACACTATATGCAACTGGCACAACGGGAAAACCTGTAACCATAGAGATATAGGTAACACCACTTTTTACCTTTTGGAAGGGACCACGAGGTCCATCAGGGGTGATACCTATATCATAACCTTTGATTTTTAATAGCTCTCGTAGAAGCTTAAAACTACCCTTTGAGCTTGAACCTTTTATACTATCTATACCAAACCGCTGGGCTATTAACGCACCGACCTCACCATCAAAATGGGGGCTTAGTATCATCTTAACCTTACCATCCCTTCTGATAATTTTATAGAGAAAACCAAGCATCATCATTCTGCCATGAAAAAAGGAGAAGATTATAGGGTCTTTTCTATCTATAATATTTTCCTCTCCCACTACCTCCCAATTAATAGTTTTATAGAGGGTTTTCAAAATAGTACTTACAAAAAAGGGGGCAACTTTTTTGATAACTCTTCTTTTAAATTTTAAAGTTTTTTCACCCAACTTTATCTTCCCTGTTGCATTGTAAAAAGTTTATAATACTCTCCCTTTTTCTCTATTAGCTCAGCATGACTGCCTTCTTCGCAAATTTCTCCATATTTAAGTACTATGATTCTATCCATATTAATTAGAGTTGAGAGTCTATGGGCAATTATAAAGCAGGTTTTGCCAGCCATAAGCTCCTCAAGAGCCTTTTGAACTTCTCTCTCCGATTGAGTATCTAAAGCAGAGGTTGCTTCATCGAGAATCACGATGGGAGCATCCTTAATAAATGCCCTTGCAATGGCAATCCTCTGTCTCTCTCCTCCCGATAAAAACTCTCCCATCTCACCAACGTTTGTCTCATACTGATCAGGAAAAGACATTATAAAATTATGGGCATTAGCATTTTTTGCTGACCTTACAACATCATCCAAAGTTGCATCATCTCTGCCGTATAGTATATTTTCCCTTACTGTTGCGTTAAAAAGTATAACCTCCTGCGTTACCATCGCAATCATTGACCTGATTGATTTAAGGGTGTACTCCCTTATGTCAATATTATCAATCAATATCTGCCCTTCTTCCAACTCATAAAATCTGGGTAATAGATTAACTAAGGTACTCTTGCCTCCCCCACTTGTGCCAACTATACCTATTTTTTCACCTTTTTTTACTTTCAGATTAAAGTTTTTTAGAACATAGTCCTTGTCATACTTAAAGGAGACATTTTTAAACTCTATAGAGTCATTAAACTCCTTAAGTTCCTTAGTAGCCTTATCATCAATAAGTCTTTCAGATGCAATATCCATTATCTCAAAAATCCTTTTGGCTGAACCAATCCCCTCTTGTATAGTACTATAGGAGCCATTTAATCTTTTTATGGGCTCATAAAGAAGGATTAGAGCAGTAATAAAGGAGAAAAAGTTACCCGGTGTGGCGTTTTCAAGTATTACCTGTCTACCGCCATACCATATTACGCCTGCAATAGCAAAGGCAGACATTAGCTCTATGATTGGACCTGATACTGCTCTAACCTTTATCTGTTTCATATAATTTTTGAAAAATTTCTCGTTTTCTTCGGAAAAGATTTTTTTGCCCTTCTCTTCAAGGTTAAAAACCTTAACGATTCTTATTCCAGAAAAATACTCTTTTAGAAAAGAGAGCATATTACCAACTATCACATTAACTCTATAGCTATATTTTTTTGTCTTTAGCCCAAACTGAAATATCGGTATAAACAAGAAAGGAAGAACAAGAAAGGCTATTAGGGCTAACTTAAAGTCTCTGTAAAATACGACACACAAAAGTCCTAAAGCTGTAAAAAAATCCTTTATAATACTTGTTATTGCTCTTGACACAGAGGCCTGAAGTACACCCACATCACCTGTTATACGTGATATTAATTGCCCCATAGGAATAGATATAAAATGGTAAAGGGAGAGTCTCTGAATATGGTCATATAGAGCCTGCCTTATATCCATCACAACCTTTTGCCCTACGTAGTTCATATGGTATTCTTGAGAAAAATTGCATATCCCCTTTAGGGCATAGGCAACAAGTATTGCCAAAGGCATTATATTAAGCATGCTTCTGTTTTTCTCAAAGAAGATACTGTCTAAGGCTGGTTTTACAAGAAAAGCTAAAGCTGAGGTGGTACCTGCTACGCCAAGCATAAAAAACATAGCAAGCAATAATCTTTTCCAGTAGGGCTTAACATACTTAAGTATTCTTTTATAAATTATTAGCGACTCTTTATCCATAAACCTTACCTATAATTTTATCACTTAATCTTTCAAAAAAATTATCTCCGCCTAAAAGATTTTTCAATTTTTTAAGTTTTTCCACAGTTTCAATAAATAGATCGGTATCGTCTATAAATCTTTCAAAGGCAACAAAAAGATTGTCTTTATTAAAATCATCTTGAATAAACTCTGGAAATACAAGCTCCTTTAGTATTAAATTGGGCAGTGATATATAGGGCACCTTTATAAGGAGCCTACCCAAAAAATAACTTAACTTATTAATACTATAGAAGACTATTGCTGGTTTCTCAAGTATAGCAATCTCCAGTGTTGAAGTACCAGACTTTGATATTACAATAAAGGAATTGTAAATAGCATCATAATTATAACCCTCTATTATCTTAACTCTTTTTGTGTTGAAATAATCTTTTATCTCTTCTGTTATATACTCATTCGGAGATACAACAGCAAACTCTATGTCGGGATATTTAATTTTTATCTTCTCTATCAAATCTCTCAACACCTTACTGTGTTTATCTATCTCTTTCTTTCTACTTCCAGGAAAGATAGAGACAATTCTTGACTCTTCTTTGAAACCAAATCTTTTTCTGAACTCCTCTTTGCTCATAGAAGGCTTGACTATATCTACTAAAGGATGACCTAAATAGTTAACCTCAAAGTTGTATTTTTTATAAAAATCTACCTCAAAGGGAAGTATCACATACATATCATCAACATTTTTTTTAAGAAAGTCTGCCCTTTTTTCACGCCACGCCCAGACCTGAGGACTTATAAAATATATTATCTTTCCTTTAAAAAACTTTTTAACCCTTTTTATTATCCTAAAATTAAAATCTGGCATATCTATAAAGATTATAAAATCAGGATTATTTTCCCTAATCCATCTGACTATCTCTTTTATAGATTTAAAAATTTTACCAATGTGAGACAAAACCTCTACTGCCCCAACAACTGCTATATCCTTATAATTATAGAGAATTTTTGCCCCTGCCTCTTGAACCTTCTTACCTCCAATAGCATAAAACTCAATATCCATCTTCTTTTTTAAAGTTTTCACAATATTGGAAGCATAGAGGTCAGCAGATGCCTCTCCTGCTATTATCAAAGCCTTCTTCATATTATTTTCTTATTTTTTTTAGAATCTTCTGGGCAAAATGAAGAGAGCTCAACCCATCTTCTAAGGTTACCTTTGGATCTTTCTTTTCTTCCACTGCTTTTATAAAATCAGATAGCTCTTCATAGAGAATATCCTTTTTTTCCCCAGTAAAAACTTTTTCTTCTTTGTCTTTAATAATTCTAAAGGTCTGATCTATTAAATCAGCCTCAAGAAGATTACCTTCCCCTAAGACGGTTATCTTTCTCTCCTTACCACTTGATACCCTTGATATCTCAAAACAGGCTAAAATATCACCAAACTTAATCACTGCTACAACCACATCATTATAATCAGTAAAGATTTTTTCACCATTAACAGACAATATCTTTGGTTTCTCAGAAAAAATATTAAAAGCAAGGTCTATATCGTGGATCATTAAATCAAAAACTACATCTACATCAGCTCCTCTCGGAGAAAAAGGTGCCTTTCTCTTGAAGATTACCGTGTGAGGTTTAGATTTAAAGATATCTTCTTTTAACATCTTAAAGGCTGGGTTAAATCTTTCTATATATCCCACCTGAACTACTGTATCTTTTTCTCTTAAAGAAAGTAACTTTCTTGCACTATTTATATCGTCAGTGACTGGCTTCTCTATGAAGAGGTGGACACCTTTGGAAAGGAAAAAATTTGCTATCTCATAGTGCGAAGGGGTCGGAGTAACTATTGATACGGCATCAACTTTACCAATCAGTTTTTTATAATCATCAACAACTGGCACAGCAAACTCAGATTCAAGAGAGTTTTTAACTTCTTTATTTATCTCACAGACAGCTACAAGTTTAGCCGATTTAATCCTTTTAAATTTTTCAATATGAAATCTACCTAAATAGCCAGCACCAATAACAGCGACTTTTACCAACGTATAACTCCTCTCGAGCTTGATAACATAAAATTTAGCAACTTAGATACGTCATCACTAAGTAGCCCAGATTTTTCTATTGTTTCCTTTGCTTCCTGAAGAGTTAACTTGCTTTTAAAGATAATCCTATAGGCCTTTTTCAAGATATCTAATCTTTCTCCTTCAATGCCTCTCCTTTTAATACCAATAAGATTAAGTCCGAAAAGTTTAGCCCTGTTTCCAGCTACTATTGTAAAGGGTGCCACATCCTGAGCAACCCCAGAGGCACCACCCACCATTGACATTGTTCCTATTCTTACAAACTGATGAACAGCAGTAAAACCGCCAATTACAGCAAAGTCTTCAATCTCTACATGTCCTGCCAAAGTAGCCAAGTTTGCCATCACTATCTCGTTGCCTAAATGGCAGTCATGGGCAATATGACAGGACGTCATTATAAAATTATTATTACCTATTACTGTTTTTCCACCACCAGCAACAGTTCCTCTGTTAATAGTTACATACTCCCTGATAATATTGTGATTTCCAATAATTAGCTCAGTTTTCTCATCTTTATACTTAATGTCTTGAGGAGCCATACCTATAGAGGCAAAGGGAAAAATCTGGCAGTCATCTCCTATGGTAGTCCAACCATCTATTACAGCATGGGGATAGACCTTACAATTCTTTCCCAATTTTACATTCGGCCCTATAAAAGAGTAGGGACCAATTATAACGCCATCATCCAACTGCGCGCCTTTCTCAACAATGGCCTTTTCATCAATCTTTGTCATAACTACCCCTTAAAACTTTATTTTATTTAACGCCTTAAATTTTATCACCCTTGGCAATTTTAAGTGGTTGTTGCTGCAAACTCCCCTTCTACAGCCACTTTACCATCAACGGTAATCTTGCCTCTAAAAAAATAGATATTTCTTTTTGAGTTTATCAACTCAACTTCAATAAGAAGCTGATCGCCCGGTGTCACAACCTTTCTAAACTTTACCTCTTTGATAGCAGCAAAATAAACATCTTTCTTGCCAAAGGACTCGCTTGACTTTAAAACTAAAACACCTGCCACTTGAGCCATCGCCTCAACCATTAAAACACCTGGCATAACAGGATTTTCAGGAAAATGGCCAACAAAAAATTTCTCGTTAATAGTAACATTTTTTATACCTACAGCTCTCTTACCCTTATCAAACTCAATAATTCTATCAACAAGCAAGAAAGGATAGCGATGAGGTAGGATTGACATTATTTCCTTAATATCAATCATTTTTCCTCCGTAGAAAGCTTTTCTAATCTCTTCATTACAATGTCAAGGTTCTTTTTTATATCTGGGAGTTTCTCTATATATGCTTGAATCTTTAGCCAGTTTCTCAAGTCTATGGCTGGAGAACCGGCTATTTTTCTATCAGATTCTACGTTACTCATCAGTCCTGATCTACCAGCTATCATTACTCTATCACCAATTTTTATGTGGTCAGCTATGGCAACCTGTCCACCCATAACTACATATTTACCTATCTCTGTGCTACCGGCAACACCACACTGACCTGCCATAACTGTATGATCACCGATCTTTACATTATGACCAACCATAATCAGATTATCTAATTTAGCCCCTTCCCCTATCTCAGTAGTATCAAGAGTTGCCCTATCAATAGTAGTGTTAGCACCAATCTCGACTGATTTTCCCAAAACAACCTTTCCCACTTGTGGTATCTTTTCGTAAGAAACACCATTGAAGGCATAGCCAAAACCATCGGCACCTAATACAGCCCCTGGTTGAATTATACTATCATCGCCTATTTCTGTATCTGCCATTATGACAGCATGGGGAAAAACCATAACGTTTTTTCCAATCTTTACATTCTCCCCAATATAAACAAAAGGATATATAACCGACCCCTCTCCAATGGTTACTCCTGAAGATATGTATACAAAATCCATAATAGTAATATTATCAGCTAAAATAACATCTTCCGATATATGTGCCTTTTCTGAGATAAAGTGACTTTGCCTTTTTTCGGGGTAAAAGAGTTTTAGTACTTTTGCTTGAGCAAGAGAAGAATTTTTGACTAATATTCTTGGTTTATTCTCAATTATTATCTCTTCTGTAACAATAAAAGCAGATGCAGTGGATTTCTTTGCGCTTTCTATATACTTCTTGCTAAAAAGAAAGGTAATATCTCCCTCTTTAGCCTTATTAATAGAAGCAACGCCTGTAACTTCACAGTCTTCTCCTATTAATAAACCACCTATCTCTTTTGCTATATAAGAAAGTTTAATCATCTCTTATCTGCTCCTTCAGCCCTCTTTAATAGTTTATCTGTAATATCAATAGTTCTATCAAAATAAAAGATACCGCTGGCAGATTTTTCAAGTATTATGGTAAATTTCTCTTCTGCTCCTATGTCTTTAAGTATCTTTTCTAACCTCTGAACAATTTTTCTTGTATACTCTGTATCCTTCTGCTGTAACTCTTCCTGTGCCTCTTTGTACTGATTTTGAAACTCCTTTAGCTTTCTCTGAAACAATCTTTCCTTTTCCTGTCTTGCCTCTTCACTTAAAAAGGCCCCTTGCTTCTCCATCTCTGCTTTCATCTTATCGAGCTCATCTTGGAGTTTTTGTAAATCCCTTTTATACTCATCGGCCTTTTTTGCCATCTCCTTCTTTGCTTCAATTCCTTCTTTTGACTCGTTTAGGGCCCTTTGCATATCTACTACACCGATCTTAATACTCTCTCCGTGACTAACTGAGCTAAGCAAGAAAAAAACTACAAAGAAGCTAAACCATCTCATATCTATTACCTCCTAAATTTATTTTTAATCTTCTTTTTACATCATCCTCTTAAAATTAAAATACTGTACCAATTGAAAACTCCCATTTTCCACTAACTTCGCCATCCTTTGGGTTTAGATTTTTACCCCATTCAAGCCTTAAAGGACCCATAGGTGAATACCACCTAATACCAGCACCTGTACTATATTTATACTCTCTTGGGAATATATTATCTTCAAAAGAGTTACCTATATCAAAAAAGATTACCATCCTAACACCTGCCTCTTTTATAAGAGGAAAAATGTACTCCACATTGCCAAGTATCATCTTTGTGCCACCTAAGACATCTCCTGTAACTGGGTCTTTAGGACCTATACTCCTTGTTACAAATCCCCTAAGACTGTACATGCCACCTAAGAAGAATTTTTCATAAATAGGAATTCTCTTGCCACCATAAGCCCAGACATTACCATATTGACCATGGATAGAGATTGTATGTTCCCAGGGTAACAAGAAATATTTAGCAGAATCAACGGAGGATTTAATATATTTGTTATCACCTCCTAAGACACCACCAGCTAACTCTAAGGAGTAGGTAAAAGTAGCACCTTCCGTTGGGTAAAAAGCATCATTTCTTGTATCATACATGATAGAACCATAAATACTGCTCGTTATTGTTCTTCCCACCTGATCTTTTATGATTTGGGAAGCAAAATCACTAACATTAGTAACAATTGCTGATTCATATCTATAACCAATACTTGAGCTCCAGTCCTCATTGAACCTATAACCACTTTTTAGTCCAAAACCACTACTATCCTTCGTGTAGTCTGTATACTCTCTTTTAATATTAAAAAGACTTGCTCCACCCGAAAACCTTGAACCTAATAGATAGGGCTCAAAGAAGCTTATATCATAGCTCTGAGATTTAGAGCTTGTCTGTGCTGTGGCAGAAAGCCTCTGACCTCTTCCGAAGAGATTGTTCTGTGATATCTGAATAGAAGCCATAAATTGATCTACTGAGCTATAACCTAAGCCAAAGGTAAGGTAGCCTGTTGGTCTCTCTTTTACCCTTACTAGTAGATCCATCAAATCTTCCTCTTTACCTTCGGGTTTTAAATAGTCCACCCTATTTGGTACGAAGTTTACCTCTTCAAAAAAACCAAGCCTATTTATCTTATTTCTTGATTTTCTAAGCTTACTTGAGCTATATAAATCACCCTCATCAAGATTTATCTCTCTTCTTATTACATAATCCCTTGTTTTTGTATTTCCTTCTATAGTAATTCTGTTTATATAGACAATGCTTCCTTTTGATACGTTATAGGCTAGATTTATTTTCGCATTCTCTTCGTTGATATCTAATTGAGGCTCTACATTGGCATAGGCATATCCCTTATCGCCCATAAAATCACCAATATAAGTAATATCATCTCTAATATTTGCCCTCTTAAAAACATCTCCTTTTTTCTGTTTTAGTCTAGGTATTATTTCCTGCTCATAGGGTTTGGCATCACCTTCAATCTTAACATCTTCAAGGAAAAATCTTTTACCTTCGCTAATATCTATCTCTACAATTAGTCCATCTTTCTCCTCGTTCAAATAAACTTTATGTCCCAGTACTTTTGCTGATATAAAACCTTCGTTACCATAAAACTCCTTTATCCTTTCCATATCATCTTTGAGCTCATCGGCTTTATATATACCACTTCCCGTTAGCCAAGATAAAAACCACTTCTCTTTTGTTTCCATCTCTTTTTTTATTTTCTTAGGTGTAAAGTTACTAACACCATTAATCCTAATCTCCTTGATCTTAATTTTTTCTCCCTCTTCTATAGTAATGACAAGCTGATTATCCTTTGGATTATCCTTCATAGGCTCAATTTTATGACTTATTTTTACGAAATAATAACCTTTGTCTTGATAATACTTTTTTAATTTCTCTATATCTAAAAATATTTTTCTTTCATCATAAAAACTATATCTTTTGGTAGACATTTGAGTCCTTAAATCATCTTCAGAGACATTATCGGTACCTTTAAATATTATTTCCTTTATATATGTCTTCTCTTTAAGATTAAACTTAAGATAAAAATTGCCATCTTTAATAACTTCTTCGGCGTTTACATCATAAAAAAAGCCCATATTGTAAATCTTTTTTATATCCATAGAGATTTTTTCATAATCAAAGGGCTCTCCTGCCTTTGTGGAGATTTTATTCAAAATTGCCTGTGTCTGAATAATTCTATTCCCTTCAACTATAATGCCTTTAACAATCTTCTCCTCAGCAAAGGATAGACCTACTAAACTGATAAAAATAAAGGCAAACAATAATCTTCTCATATATTCACCAATAGACCATCATCAAGTTTGCAGATTCTACTCATCATTCTTGCAAGCTCGTCATTGTGGGTAACTAAAACTATAGATGTCTTCGTCACCTCGTTCAGTTTTAAAAAAAGCTCCGCTATGAGCTTAGCATTTCTTTTATCTAAGTTGCCTGTCGGCTCATCGGCAAGTATTATCTTAGGCTCTCCTACAAAAGCTCTTATCAAAGAAACCTTTTGTTGCTCACCACCAGATAGCTGACCAGGTTTATGATAAATCCTATGACTTAGGTTAAGCTTCTCAAATAGATAAATAGCTCTGTCTTTAGCCTCTTTAAGCTCCATACCCCTTATAATAAGTGGCATTATAGCATTTTCAAGGGCATTAAACTCTGGCAACAAATAGTGCATCTGAAATATAAAACCAATGTTTTTGTTTCTAAAATCAGCCAACTCTTTGTCTTTCAATGAATCCAGTGTCTTGTTAAAATATCTAACAGAACCCTCAGTGGGTTTATCTAACAAACCGATTATATGCAAAAAAGTAGTCTTGCCAGAACCAGAAGCACCTACTATTGAGATAGTCTCTCCTCTTCTGACTGAAAAATCAATACCCTTCAAAACCTTTATTACTTCACCTGATGGTGATATAAAATCTTTTTTTAAACACTGGGTCTCTAAAACAATCTCTTCCACTTTTAAAGGCTCTCCAAAAAATTAGACATACTATTCATATCTTAAAATCTCAGCAGGATCCATAGAAGATGCCTTCTTTGCTGGATATAAAGTAGCAAAATAACATATCAAAAATGAAAATAGACAGATAAAAAAAACGTCCAAGGGCTCTATGCTCGATGGGAATCTATCCATCATATAAACATCTCTCGCAAGAAGCTCTACTTTAAAAACCTTCTCTAATAAGACTACAATAGGATGCAAATTTAGTGATATTATTATCCCTAATAGGGCACCTAAACCTGTACCAACAGTTCCTATAATAATGCCTTGAAGTCTAAAGATCTTGCCTATACTTTTACTTGTTGCTCCCATAGACTTAAGTATGGCTATATCTTTGTTTTTCTCCATCACAAGCATAATCAAGGTAGTGATAATATTAAAAGCAGCAACAAGAATAATTAAAAGCAGTATTATAAAAAGTGCTGTTTTCTCAAGCCTTAAAGCAGAAAAGAGGTTTTTATTCATCTCTTTCCAATCTCTTGTTTTAAAAGGTAGGCTAAGTCTTCCTTGAATTTCCTGAGCAACAAGATCTGACTTGAAAATATCATCAACCTTGATCTCAATACCTGTGACCTTTTTTTCTAACTTAAATATCCTTTGAGCAGTCTCAAGACTTATATAAGCCATTGTTGAATCATAATCAAACATGCCTGTCTCAAAGACACCGCAGACTTCAAAATCAAGTACTTTCGGGACAACTCCCACAGGTGTTATGTCTCCCATTGGGATTATAAGATTTATCTTGTCACCAACTAAAATCCCCAAATTACGGGCAAGCTCTCTCCCAATAACAATTTGTGGAAGCTCTTTCTTCTTAGTCAGGTCTCCTAAAGAACCTTTCTTAATAGTTTTCTCAAGATTGGTCACCTTTGACTGCAGAACTGGGTCGATGCCCTTTAGAACAACTCCAATACTTCTTTCACCATTAGATAACATAACCTGTGATATTAAAAAAGGAGCAGATTCTTGAACACCCTTAACACTATTTATCTCCTTTAATATCCTTTCGTAATCATTAAAAGGGCCTTCATAATTTAGAACTATAACATGGGCATTAGCACCAAGTATCTTATCTCTAAGAGATTTTTGAAAGCCTGACATTACAGAAAGAACAACAATAAGTGCCATAACACCAAGAATAACACCAAGTATAGAGATTAAGGTGATAAAGGATATAAAGGTCTGCTTTCTTTTAGCCTTAAGATACCTGAAGGCAACGTAAAATTCAAATGGCATTTTCAACATTAAACCTCTTTTCTTGGCTTAAGAAGTGGGAAGAGTATAACGTCCCTAATGGAGGGGCTATTTGTTAATATCATTGCCAATCTATCAATACCTATACCTTCTCCTGCAGTTGGGGGAAGACCATACTCTAAAGCTCTGATATAATCATAATCAATATCACCTGCCTCTTCATCACCCTTCTCTTTATCTTCCATCTGTTTCAAAAACCTCTCTTTTTGGTCGATGGGATCATTAAGCTCAGAAAAGGCATTGGCTATCTCCCTTCCAGCTATATAAAGCTCAAATCTATCAGTAACCTGCTGATCTTTCTCATTCCTTCTTGCCAGAGGCGACACTTCTACAGGAAACTCTGTAATAAAGGTTGGATTTATAAGCTTTTCTTCAACTGTTTTTTCAAAAATCTCCGTAATGATCTTTCCTGCCCCTTCAAACCCCTTTAACTGTATATCTAACTTTTTTGCAAAGTTTTTAAGACTTTCTATATCTTTGAAACTCTCAATCTGAACTCCCCCAATCTCTTTTAGAGCAGTTGCCATAGTCATTACCTTAAAAGGAGGAGTAAAATCTATCTCACTATCCTGATAGATAACTTTATAGCTGCCACATATCTCAAGGGCTAACATAGAAAGTAGTTCTTCCGTAAGGAGCATTAAATCTTTATAGTCTGCATAGGCTTGATAAAACTCTATCATGGTAAATTCAGGGTTATGTTTTGTAGAGATTCCTTCATTTCTAAAATTCCTATTTATCTCATAAACTCTTTCAAAACCACCTACAACAAGTCTCTTTAAATGTAGCTCTGGAGCTATCCTTAGATATAGATCTATCCCAAGGGCGTTATGATGAGTCTTAAAAGGTTTGGCTGTAGCACCACCCACTAGATGATGCATCATAGGTGTCTCTACCTCTAAAAAACCCCTTTCATCAAAGAATTTTCTGATGAGTTTAATCATCTTAATCCTTTTTTTAAAAGTTTCTGTTACCTCACTGTTTACTATAAGGTCTAAATATCTCTGTCTGTACCTTGCTTCGACATCAGTTAGACCATGCCATTTTTCTGGCAATGGTCTTAGTGATTTCGTAAGTAACTTAAAATCTAACACATTTAGTGTTAACTCACCTGTTTTCGTCTTAAAAGGCTTGCCGATAATACCAATAATATCGCCCACATCAACTAAATCAGCAAAAATTTCATATTTATCACCTAAGGTTCTTTTTTGAAAAAAAAGTTGAATCTTACCATCACCATCCTTCAAATGGGCGAAGCATGATTTGCCAAAGTTTCTAAAACTCATTAATCTTCCAGCTATTGAGTATTCCGGTACTTTTTCTTCATCTTCAAAAAAACTATGTTCCTTATCTGCATAGAGTAAAAAGATTTCCGATGATTTTGTGTTTGGCTTAAAATCATTTGGAAAGGGGTTTATCCCTGAGGAGATAATCTTATTAAGTTTCTCTCTTTTTGACTGAAGCAATACATTATCTTCCATAATTTCTCCTATCTAATAAGATCGCCTATTCTTGAGAACCTTATTCTTTTATCAAGCCTATAGAAGGGATAGTTACTTTGGCTATCAAAGGACCAATAGATTATAAAGGCTTTACCCCTAAGATTTTCAATAGGCACAAAACCCCAAAATCTACTATCAAGGCTCGAATCCCTATTATCTCCAACAACAAAAAGGTTATCCTTTGGAACTTTTACTGGTCCATAGTTATCTCTTGGACTTATCTCTTTTGGAAGTATTACTTTATCTCTATAAACTGCCTTCTCTATCTCAAAGGGCTGACCATTGACATAAAGTTTTTTGTCTTTGATAAGTATCTCATCACCCTCAATACCTACAACCCTTTTAATAAAATCTTTATCAGGATCAATGGGATACTTAAATACCACAATATCCCCCCTATCTGGTTTATTAAAGGCAAAGACCCTTTTTTTGATAAAGGGGAATTTGTAACCATAGGTAAACTTAGTAACTAATAGATAATCTCCCACAAGAAGAGTGGGCTCCATAGAGCCAGAGGGTATCTTAAAGGCTTGAACCACAAAAGCTCGAATCAATAAGGCGAAAAAAAGAGCTACAAGTATTGACTCAATAGTCTCTCTAAGCTTACTTTTTTTCTTTATATCAATCTTTCCATTATTTGTCATGATATTATCCAAAAACTACCTCCTAACTCTCTACTTTTAGCATTGCAAGAAAGGCAGACTGAGGTATTTCTACATTACCTACCTGTTTCATCCTCTTTTTTCCTTCCTTTTGTTTCTCTAAAAGTTTTCTTTTTCTCGTAATATCACCACCATAACATTTAGCAAGGACGTTCTTTTTAATCGGTCCTATGCTTTCTCTCGCAATTATCTTGTTGCCTATGGCCGCCTGTATTACAACCTCAAAAAGCTGTCTTGGTATGAGCTGTCTCAATTTAGACACGAGCTCTCTACCCCTGTAATAGGCTTTGTCTTTATGGACAATTATGGAGAGGGCATCAACGGCCTCACCATTAACAAGAATGTTTAATTTTATTAAATCTGATGGCTTATAATCAAGAAACTCATAATCAAGTGAGGCATAACCCTTACTTACCGATTTTAGTCTATCATAAAAATCAAGAACTATCTCATTAAGAGGCAACTCATAGTCCACAACAATTCTGTCTCTTGTGATATATTTAATATCCCTTTGTATGCCTCTCTTTTCTTGACAGAGTGTTAAGATATTACCTAAGTATGCCTCTGGCGTATGAATATGCGCCTTAATATAGGGCTCCTCAATCTTATCAATATGCTGAGTCTCTGGAAACTTATTAGGGTTATCAACCCATATAATATCACCGTTAGTTAAAGTAACTTTATATTTAACTGTTGGAGCCGTAGTTATTAAATCTAAATGATACTCCCTTTCAAGTCTTTCCTGAATAATCTCCATATGTAAAAGCCCTAAAAAGCCACATCTAAAACCAAAACCAAGGGCTAACGATGTTTCTGGTTCGAAGACAAAGGATGAGTCATTTAAACTTAATTTCATCAAAGCATCTCTAAGCTCCTCAAAGTCATCATTAACTGTTGGGTAGAGCCCACAAAAAACCATAGGCTTCATAATCTTAAAGCCTGGAAAGGGGGTGGTAGTCTTGAGATCTGTACCTGTAATTGTATCACCAACTCTACAATCTTTTATGTCCTTCATCCCTGTAATTAAAAAGCCAACCTCACCTACAGTAAGCTCATTTACTTCCACAGGAAAGGGTGAGAAGACCCCCAATTTGTCCACTTCAAAAACTTTATTTGTAGCCATAAATAGTATTTTCATGCCTTTTTTAATATTTCCATCAATAACCCTAATTAAAGTAACAACACCCTGATAGGAATCATACCAGCTATCAAAAATAAGGGCCTTAAGAGGTGCATCCGAAGCTCCAGATGGAGGAGGTATCTTTTTTACTATCTCTTCAAGGAGCTCTTTTATGCCTATGCCTTCTTTAGCGCTTATGAGTAAGGCATCTTGTGCAGAAAGACCTATTATCTCTTCAATCTCACTCTTTACCCTTTCTGGTTCTGCAGAAGGAAGGTCTATCTTATTGATAACTGGGATTATCTCTAAATTATTCTCCAGAGCTAAATATACATTTGCTAATGTCTGTGCCTCAACACCTTGAGTTGCATCAACAACTAGAATAGCACCCTCACAGGCTGATAGACTTCTTGAAACTTCATAACTAAAATCAACATGTCCTGGTGTGTCTATAAGATTTAAAACATAATTAATACCATCATTAGCTTTATAATTTAATCGCACTGTTTGTGCCTTTATTGTAATACCCCTCTCTCTCTCCAGATCCATCTTATCTAAAAACTGATCTTGCATCTCCCTCTCTGTTAATGCACCTGTAAACTCGAGTAATCTATCCGCGAGAGTTGATTTGCCATGATCTATATGGGCTATAATTGAAAAATTTCTGACAAGTTTTTTATCCATCTATGAAAGTAACCTATATTTAAAGATTTTTCTACCCATGTTAATAGCAGGTAAATAAAAATCATAAGCAAGGCTTAGCTCCGTATGGGCAGCAAAACCACAGTACTTACAATTTATCTCGCCTCTATCCTTTATATAACAACCCTTAGTAATAGTCCCATCAGGATTAGCATTAGCTATCATCCAGTCGTGACATCTCCAGCTATTATCCTTCATTGCCTCAAGAGCTTTATAAGTATCCATAATGGGATAACCTTCTCTCTTCAACTTAATTAATCTGTCAAGTATCTTGCCTCGCTCATTTAGAGGTATAAAAAGCTCTTTGTCTTCTTCTGCTCCGTAGGGATAGTGAAACTGAATAGTTATACCTTTAACTATCTTTGATAAGAACCTTGTCATCTCTTCAAGCTCTATCTCATTTAATCTATTAATAGTGATATTGGCATATAAGTTTTTATGGTTTGACTCTTTAATATTTTTAACTACCCTATCAAAAATATCTCCACGTATCTTTTTATAAGAATCTCTCATCCCATCGAAGCTAACCCATAATACATCAGAGGGGATATCTATTAGAGGTAAGGTGCCATTTGTTGTTAAACCGACAGTGAAAAAAAATCTTCTTGCACAACTAACAACATCTCTAATATCTTTATCTCCGTCTCTCCACAATAGAGGTTCTCCACCTTCAAAAATCATAATCCTAACGCCCATATCTCTCATCTTCTTTAAAATTTCTAATACCTTATCAAAGGTAAGCTCGCCTTCTTCTCTTGACCAAAAAGGACAGTGATAGCACTTAAGATTACATTTATGGGTTATCTTAAAGCCCCCCAAAAGTGGTTTTTTTCTGCCTAAAAACTTACTCTCAAAAAAGTACTTAAAAAAATGAAAAACCCAAAAAGACATTAGTATTTAAGGATAACACATAGATATAAAAACTGCAATTTTAAATCACCTTTCACTTAGGATGGATTTCTAAAAATAAGATCTAAGATATAAGAAGGATTTAGTTAGTTTTTTTTAAGAATAATTTCTCTCTTTTACAACTAACCACCTATCTGGCTCATCTCTCTCTTATGTTTTTCTAAATGGTCATCTATATCTATCTCTTTCGGCTTTATTAGAACCGCCTTAACGAGTATCTCTTTAAGCTCCTTTTCTTTTATGCCATCCCTCATAAGTTTTTTTACATCCACCTCTTTTTCTGAGAAGAGACATAGTCTTATCTTTCCATCGGCTGTAAGTCTTATTCTATTGCAAAGGGAACAGAAGTGAGATGTAATTGGATTGATAAAACCTATGATGCCTTTAATACTCATTAATTTATAATTTACAGCAGGTCCGCTATCCTTCTTAGAAATCGGTATGAGCTGACCAAACTCTTTCTCTATTATATTAATTATCTCCTTTGTTGAAATTACTCTCTCCTTTGACCACTTTTCTAATCTTCCCCAGGGCATAAACTCAATAAATCTCACAGATATATCTTTGTCTTCTACAAACTTAACAAAGTCTAATATCTCATCATCATTAACCCCCTTTATCACTACAACATTAAGTTTTATGGGGTTAAAACCTACCTCTATAGATTTATTGATTGCTGATATTACCCTTTTAAAATCATTTTTTCTTGTTATCAAAGAAAATTTTTCTTCCTTAAGGGTATCTAAGCTTATATTAACCCTTTTTAGCCCTGCCTCCTTTAATTCAAAGGCCATTTTGGGAAGTAATATACCATTTGTCGTTAAAGCTATGTCTTCTACTTTTTCAATTCTATGTATCTTTTCAATGAGATAGGATATGTTCTTTCGTATAAGGGGCTCACCACCAGTAATTCTTATCTTTCTTATCCCCAATTCTGATAGTATTTTAGTTAAATATATAATTTCCTCGTAACTTAAAATTTCACTATGGGGAAATAAGCTAATACCACCTTCAGGCATACAGTAGACGCACCTTAGATTGCACCTATCTGTAACTGATATCCTTAAATAGTCTATTACTCTTCCATAACTATCTTCTATCAAATCTACCAGCCTTGCTCTACTTTGTTTTCTTCACCATCTTTGTCGAGATATAGATACTCTTCCTTTTTGAGATGGATATTTGGATCAAATGCCTCTTTTGGTTCTGTACCTTGTATAAAATACTCATATCTATAACCCTTTGAGTACTCGGAAACATTCAACCCTGTCTGTAAATCAACCTTAACTATTGACACACCCTCTGGAATAATAAAATCTGAGGGAGGATAAGTATTTTCAGCGTAGAGACTGTAATCAATCCAGATTGGTAAGGCAGCTCTTGCACCAGTTTCTTTGTCTCCTAAAGATTTTATCTGATCAAAGCCCACCCAAACCCCTGTAGCAAGGTTAGGAGAATAACCGATAAACCATGCATCCACATAATCATTTGTAGTCCCAGTTTTGCCAGCAATTGGTCTGCCTAATACTTTTGCTCGCGTCGCCGTTCCAGACTCAATAACACTTTTTAACATACTTGTTAATACATAACATACAGCTGGATTAATTACTTCTTCACTTTTTGGCTCATTTTCTTCTAAAACATTGCCCGCACTGTCTACCACTTTAAGAATTACCTGTGGTTCAAATTTTTTACCCATTGAGGCAAAGGTTGTAAATGATCTTACCATCTCATATAAGGTTACTGAGCTTGCACCTAAGGCTAAAGCCAAATTACTCTCCAGCTGACCTTCAATCCCAGCCCTTCTTGCAAAATCTATTACATTTTGCGTGCCAAGAGACTCAAGAAGCTTTATAGTAACTATATTTCTTGATTTCGCAAGGGCATGTCTTAAAGTTGTAGGTCCATAAAATTTACCATCGAAATTTTTAGGTTTCCACTCTTTAATGCCTATATCATAAGATATGGGCTCATCTTTTATAATTGAAACAGGTGTATAGCCTTTTTCCAGAGCTGCCCCAAAAACAAAGGGTTTAAAGGCTGAACCTGGCTGTCTTTTAGCCTGAACGGCTCTATTGAACTGGCTTTTTATAAAGTTATGTCCTCCAATCATTGCCTTTATAAAACCTGTGTTTGGGTCAATACTTAGCAGTGCACCTTCTACCACAGGGTCCTGTTCTAAAGAGACCACCATCTCATTTTTAGCGAAAGATAAAATTTTGACATTTACCACATCGCCAACATTTAAAAGTTTGTCAGGAGGAGTTTTTGCTGTAGCAGCCCACATAAGATTAGAGAAAGGAAGATAGGCATCAAAGATACCAACTTTTAATAGATATCTCTTTTTCTTTATATCAAGCTCTACAACAACACCTTTACTATAGCTATTAACTTCTACATCCTCAGGGTACCTATAGCCTGATTTAGTAAAACTTTCTACCTTATCTTCTGCCAATTTTTCTATGGGCCCCCTAAAACCTTGTCTTTTATCGAGCTCCCTTAATCCTCTGTCTATAGCCTCATAGGCTCTTCTCTGAAAACCTGCGTTAATTGATGTAAATATAGTAAGTCCACCTTTTAAAACCTTTTCTTCCCCATATTTCTCTATAAGCTTCTGTCTAATATACTCTGTAAGATGACTATTGTATTGTAAGTTCTTTAACCTTTTATTTTCTCTTGGGAGAGGAGTTAGTTCTGCCTTTTTATGCTCTTCTTCTGTAATAAATCCCAGTTCTAACATACGATTTAAGACGTAGCTTCTTCTCGCTCTTGCTCTTCCTGGGCTTTTAAAGGGGTTATATAATGATGGTGCCTTCGGAAGTCCTGCAAGTAGAGCACACTCAGCCAATGTTAGTTGGTTAATGGATTTATTGAAATAGTCTTGAGATGCCATTTCTATACCATAGGCACCGTTACCTAGATAGATATGATTTAGGTAAAGCTGGAGTATCTCCTCTTTAGAAAATTTACTATCAAGGATATAAGCTAAGATAAGCTCCTTTGCTTTTCTGCCTAAGGTCTTTTCTTTTGTAAGAAAGAGAGAACGGGCTAATTGCTGAGTAATTGTAGACCCCCCCTGTACATAACCACCGGCCAAGATGTTTTTCACAATAGCCCTTAAAATTCCTCTAATGTCCATGCCATGATGTTCAAAAAATCTTGCATCTTCTGCAGCAAGAAAAGCCTTTATTAAAAGAGGTGGGACCTTACTTATGGGCACACCTATTCTTCTTTCGGTATAGTATTCCCCAATAAGTTCTCCCTCTTGAGAATAGACGCGTGATATTATATTTGGTTTATACTGCTTAAGCTCTGAGACATTGGGTAGATCCCTCATAAAGTAGAAGATTGCCCCAATTAGGAAAATCCAGAAGGCAAGTATTCCTATTAATAAAGTCTTAAGCACTATACCTTTATTCTTATTCATAAAAGGTTATTTTAACATAAATTAAGATGGTATCGGAAAGAAAAATAGGAGATATCTATGGGCTTTATGGTTTTATATGAGGCAAGAGACAAGAAAAATGCCTTGCTATCTCTAAGGTCTGTAGGATTTAAAAACATTGATTTCTTTGCCATTAATAAGTAGATGACCTTTTCTAACCTCGCCAGTTCTGATCTTAAGATTAATACCTTTATCTTGAAAGACCCTAACGTTTTGTCTATTAACCCCAATAGCATAATGTAGGTCACTGCTGTTGCAGAAAATACTAATTTCCCTCAAATTCTTATTTTCAAGGATAAAATTGATAATTGTATTTTTAAAGATGTTGGTCATTATAAGACCTCTTAAATCATTGTGATTATGAACAAAATCAAGCTTATTATTATCTAAAAACTCATTTAGGCCTATCTTGATTACCTTTATACCAGAAGATTCAAACCTTGAGACAGCATAGCTACATCTACAAATGAGTTCCTCTAATGAGATTACTTGAAATATTTTAAGCTTATAGTATGAACTTAAAGGAGTATCTTTTAAGACAAAGAGTGGATAGAGTCTGACGAAATCAGGCGTAAGAGAAAGTGCCTCGTTAATATTATTTATAAAAGAAGCCCTGCTTTCATAAGGAAGACCAACCATAATTTGAAAACCTATCTCGTATCCAAACTTTTTCAAAAGCTTTGTGGCAAGAAATATATCCTTTTTTTTATAGTTTCGTCTTATGATTTTTAAGACAAAGTCATCAAGAGACTGAAGACCTATCTCAACTCTATCAAGAACTCCTTCAAAAATTTTAAGAAGATCGATATTTATGCTATCAGGGGTTGTTGATGCACGAGCTGACTTTATAACTCCTTTTTCTTTTAATGCCAATATCTCCTTTTTAAAAGATATAAGTTTTTCAGTTGATAAGTTGAAAAAAGTTCCTCCATAGAAAGCCAACTCTAAATCTTTCTTATTCTTAAATTTTTCTCTCTCTTTTAATACAAAGTCATATAGACTTACTCCTTTCTCCCCATATCCTTTGTAGGTGTTCTGATTACAATAGATGCATCTTTCTTTGCATCCTTCCATAGTAATGAAGTAAGGAATTATATTAAACTTTTTCATCAGGGAACATCTTTTTTAATGCCTCGCAGGCTGCCATTTGTTCGGCTAACTTTTTATTTTTACCATCACCTTTTGACACAAACTCTCCATCAATAAAAATCTCAACAGTATATATTTTTTTGTGGCTCTCTCCTTCTTCTTTTGCTAATAGGTAAGTGGGTAAAAGCCCCTTTTTTTGGAGTTTTTCCTGGAGGAGCGATTTGTAGTCTTCAACAAAATTCCTAAATTTCTCAAAAATATATATGTTTATTAAAACCCAATCCTTTGTATATAAAAATCCCTTATCAAGATAGAGAGCACCGATAAAGGCTTCAAACAAATCAGATAAAATCGAGATTTTATCTCTGCCTCCATCCAACTCCTCACCTCTTCCAAGTTTTAATAGCTCCTTGAGTTTTAGCTCATGGGCTATCATCCCCAAAACCTCTTTTCTTACATAGGTTGCTCTTTCCTTTGTTAAAAAACCTTCCTTTTCGTGGGGATATTTTTTAAAAAGATACTCTGAGATAATCTGATTTAATACAGCATCACCTAAAAACTCAAGCCTTTGATAGTTGTTGTTAGCATTGTAGGAAGAATGGGTAAAAGCACTCTCATATACCTCGAGATTATCAATCTCAATCAAAAGTATCTCCTCTAAAAACTTTTTTAGATCTTCTGGACCACTCATTTGTCTCCTTTAGTTAATTGGCCCATTAAAAATTATACGAACCATTAGTTTTTTACAACTCAAAGGACCAATCATATGCATCAGAACTTGTAAAAATCAAATTTTTTTATTGTAAAAATTTTTTTTATTAGTTAATTTATACTATAAATATCTATGAAGAAGAGATATATTTTTTACTTATTGCTCTCAATAGCGCTTACTATTATTACCTCGCTTCTCGAAGGCTTTAGCTTCAATGTTATAATAAGGAATTTCATCCATTTTGGGTTAGCAATATTTATTATGGGATTCTTTTTTCATTATATCACCAAAGAAGAAGAGTTAAAAAGACAATATAATTTTGAGAAAGAAAAAGAAAAGATTATGCAAGGCTTAATTAGCGATGATAATCCTCTAAAAACAGCCATTGAACCAATCTTAATCAACATTAAAAGGTTAAAAGAGATAGATAAAAAACTTAGAGACCACTCGGCCAGTGTCTTTCAAAGACAGATTAGATTATCCGAGTTAAATGAAAAAGAAAATCAGATAGTTACCACAATAGCGGAGAAGATTGAACAAATAAACATTAATTTGAGAAGTTTTACTGAAAAGATTGAGATTTTAAGTGCCTCCTCTGAGGAGAGCTCCTCATCTACCCTTGAGTTGGGAGCAAGTATTGAAGAGGTTAGTGAGAATGTCTCGAAGCTTTTTAGCTACGTTGATGATACATCTACTGCTATCTTCGAGCTTATCGCCATTTCTAAACAACTTAGTCAAAGCTTAGATAATTTAAAGAAGATCACCGAAGATACAAACTCAGCAATGCTTGAGATGGAGGCATCCGTTAAAGAAGTGGAGGCAAGGGCTATAGAATCAGCAAAATTCACTGAACAGATGGAGAAAGATGCCCAAATTGGTAAAGAAGCTATCGCAGCTACAGAAGAGAGTATGAAAAAGATTAAAGAATCAAACAGTTATTCCTATCAAGCACTTAATGAGTTATCTAGAGATATAAAGTCCATCGGAAAGATTCTTAAGGTTATTGAAGAAATTTCTGAAGAGACTGCATTACTAGCTCTTAATGCTGCAATTATAGCCTCTCAGTCAGGCGAACAGGGCAAAGCCTTTGGTGTTGTAGCAGAAGAGATAAAAGAGCTTGCTGAAAGAACTGGTGTTTCCACTAAAGAAATAACTAGCATCATCCAAGCTATTCTCACAAAAAGCGATAAGGCAAGTACCGCTATAAATGAAAGCACTAAGGCCATACAAGATGGAGTTGAGCTTACCGTTCAGACTGGTGAGATATTTAAGAAGATTTTAAGTTCTATAGAAAATGCTGACGAGCTTTTCAAAGACATAGCTAAAGCCAATGTAGAACAATCTAAGGGCATTACTCATATAGCCAAATCTATGGAAAACATAAATATGATGGTTTCTGATTTTTCAAGAGCTATGATGGAACAAAGGAAAGGGGCAGAACAGATTATAATTGCTACAGAGAAAGTGAAAGATATAGCCAATTTTGTAAAGAACAGTACATCAGAACAGGCAAGAACAAGTAAGCAACTTGGCAAATTAGTTGTTGAGGTTAGTGATATGAGTAGATTTTTTAAGGATCAGATATTTAAGTTTAGAGGTAGCTTTGATGATATGACAAAAAATATTCTTGAGTTAAGACCCATAAACAAAGATATATATAATACTGTTGTTGATCTTGACAGAATCCTTAAGGTAATCGAAAAGGAGCTTCAAAACCTCACAGACGTCAGAAAATCAATAAATGACAAATCTGCTTCTTGATATCTTTAAAAGGCTATTAAACACTTTTGGTCCTCAATACTGGTGGCCTGGTGATACAGCCTTCGAGATAATAGTTGGAGCAATCTTAACACAGAACACTTCTTGGAAAAATGTTGAGAAGGCTATAAAAAATCTCAAAGAGCTCGAGCTACTTATACCCGAAAAATTAGCTCTAATTGAGGAGAAAAAGCTTGCCCTTATAATTAAACCTGCTGGTTTTTTTAATGTAAAGGCAAAGAGGCTAAAAAATTTTATATCCTATCTTGAAAAAAATAATTTTGATTTTGAAAAGATTAAAGGCAAAGAAGATTTAAGGTCTGAACTACTTAAGATTAATGGTATTGGGAAAGAGACTACTGACAGTATATTGCTCTATGCCTTCAATAAGCCCTACTTTGTAGTGGATGCCTATACAAAAAAAATCTTTGATAGATTAGGCATATTAGAAGAAAAGGCAAGTTATGACTGTTTTCAAAAGCTCTTTCACGAACATCTTCCTAGAGATGTGCAATTATACAATGAGTATCACGCCTTAATTGTTAGGCTTGGTAAGGAAAATTGCAGAAAAAAGCCGTTCTGCGATAGCTGTCCTATAAAAGAGAGCTGTCAGTTTGGAAACACTTGATATTCTGGTGGTTTTTCTAATCCCTTTCTAACTTTATCAAAATAAGAGTTTTCCTTAATTATCTCTTTAGGAAAGTTTACAATTGGTAATGGTGGGAAATTAAATCCCTCTTTTTTAAGTACCTCCATCCCCTTTTTAACAATCATCGCACCTTCTGCAACTGTTTTACCTAAATTTCTCAAAGACCTTATATTGAGAATCCCACTTAAAGGTGGTCTTATCCTTGAAGTTTCTGGCATAATACCATCCTTACTAAGGGGGGTTTTTGAATCACAGTTATCAACAAGCCCTCCTAAAAAAGATGCCTGAGGTGGCGGGTCTGAAGGATAGGGTCTTGCTCCTACTACAAAACTACTACCAATGGCTAAAGCCCAACGATGAATTGACGATAAAGCTGATTCCTGTCCACCCCTTCTTTCAAAGGCAACTATTATCCCGCCAATCACCTTGTGGCTCAAGGCGCCACTTAATCTTGATGATGAGTAATGGCAGAAAGGCGCTCCTCTCTCAAAGAGAGCTTTAAGCTTTGCAGAAATATCAAAAGCGTAGGAAGGGCTACCAATAATTATCCCATGAGCAGAGACTATTTTCTTATATACTTCAGCCACATCATCATTATGAAGATAACAAATATTTTCCCAAGTTGCGCCTTTATGAAAACCATAGCACTGGTAACAACCATCACAGGGATTTATCTTTTTCTCTGCTAATGATATAAGCTCTGTCTCTATGCCCTCTGGTAATAGCTCCTTTGCAGCATCAAGGGCAATTGAAACAGCAAGCTCTGTATTTGCCTTTCTTGGACTCCCAGATATTCCCAAAATCTTAATCATCATCGACCTCAAAAAAATTAAAGTAATCAATTATGCTATAACAAGGAGAGCCTACAAAACGTCTTAAATCGTATATCTTTTTGTTTGCCTCCATATTCTTAAAGATATTCTCAAAGAGTGTCTCAAAATAAAAGAAAAATTCTTTCTTTTCTATAACTATCAACGGGTGTAAGTATTTATATTCTTCCCTTAATATTGGAACTGTCTCTATTAAGACCTCCTCTATTAAATCAAAAATTTTTATCCTATTTCTTACCTTTATAACATGAACAACAAAGGGGCATTCTTTTTTTCCGCTGGCAAAAAAATCATAGAGCTTTCTTTTATCAATAATACTATAGAAAAGATTGTTATTGTAAAGCTTTATAAGAAAGAGCTTATTGTTGTGTTTTGATGAAGAAGCTGGATGTGGTAAGTGGGGCATAGAAAAATTTTTAAAAAGACATTCTAAATTAATGTGATCTTTTTCCCATAGATAATTTGCTATCTGTTCATTCATCTCATCTATATCTTCAAAGGATTTCATAAAATCTGGATAGATAAAGGTTAAGTTTTTGTCTTTAATCTCTGCAGACAAAATATTTGAAAGTAAGGGTTTAAGAACTGCAAACCTAAAAATTAGATTATCAATAATGTGCTTAACATTCATGGGGATTTAAAATTGAAAGGGTGGATAGCCACCCTTTCTTTTTAGACAATCTTATGACCCCAACAGGGTCAGCAACCCTCTTTACAATGGGTAACTGGTCTTAACATATACTTAGCTTTTGCAACCATTTAATCACCCCCTTTTTTTGTAACCTGTAATTCTAACAACTTGTTGAACACCCGGCATCTTCTCTATCTCTTCTGTACTCAACTCAAGCACCTCTCCTATTACTCCTATTATAACATGTTTTAGTCCTGTTGATTGATGAAAATCAAAATTTTTTTCGATTAAATATTTCTTAATTTGTTCTATATTTTCGTATGTAGCGTTCTCTTCCATTATTATTAACATATTAAACCTCCTTTGCCTTAGATCTTTCAAGACTTCTAGCCTCATCAATTATTCTTTCAAAAAGCCTGACAATCGCTTGTTTATCAAGAGGTCCCTTATTTTCATTAATGAGCCGCTCTACTATCTGCTTCTCTCTCTCTGGATCATAGACAGGAATCTTAAATATTTTTTTTATCTCACCAATTTTTAGGGCTAAGCTAGAACGTTCATTGAGAAGTTTTAACATCATACTATCTATCTTATCAATCTCTTCTCTAAGTTTTATTATTTCTTCCATTGGATCTTTCATTACAGATATCCTCCTGGTTTTCTATAAATTACCGTGTCCTTACGATATTGTTCATCAACGTAGGGATAATCAAGATTATAATTTAGCCCCCTTGATTCTTTTCTCAATAGGGCCGATGATATAATCAGATCGGCAAGAGTAGTAAGATTTCTAAGCTCTATTAGAGGAGAGATGAGTCTAAAGTTGTGATAATACTCCCTTATCTCATCTTTAAGTATATCTACTCTTCTTTTCGCCCTCTCTAAACGTTTATCAGTCCTTACTATACCTACATAGTTCCACATAAGTCGTTTAATCTCATCCCAATTATGATAGATAACTACCATTTCTTCAGGGTCAATAGTCCCATAGTATTTCCATTCAGACACCAAATCTATCCTTATATCTTTAACAAGACTAAAGTTTGTAGATGTCTTTAAAAAGGCGTTATGGGCAAAGACAATTGCTTCAAGAAGTGAGTTACTAGCAAGTCTATTGGCACCATGTAGTCCTGTACAAGCAGTTTCTCCTATAGCATATAAGTTTTTCAAGGAGCTTTCTCCATATTTATCGGTTAATACACCACCACACATATAATGGGCTGACGGAACAACAGGAATATAATCATTAGTTATATCTATGCCTTTCTTTAAACATCCTTGATAAATCTGCGGAAATCTCTCTTTTATAAAGTCTGCCGATAGATGAGTAATATCAAGATAAACATATTTTAGACCATATTTCTTCATCTCCGAGTCTATAGCTCTTGCAACTATATCTCTTGGTGCCAAATCTTTCAAAGGATGATATTTTTCCATAAAGGGAGTCCCATCGTGAAGCCTTAAAATACCTCCCTCTCCTCTTACTGCTTCAGATATCAAAAAGGATTGTTCACCATTTATCTCATATAAAGCAGTTGGATGAAACTGAAAAAACTCCATGTTGGCAATTTTTGCACCTGCCCTATAGGCCATTGCAACACCATCACCTGTTGCTATCTTGGGGTTAGTCGTATGTAAATAAACTTGACCACCTCCACCAGTGGCTAAAATTACATATTTGGCAATAATTGTTTTAACAATACCGCTCTTTTCGTCGAGAATATAAGCTCCAAAACATCTATCTTCTTGTAAGGGCATCTTTAGAAGCTTAGACTCAATAAGCAGATCTATAGTTATATGATCTTCATAGATCTTTACATTGCTAATATTTTTGATCTTTTCAAGGAGAGTTCTTTCAATCTCTCTTCCTGTATAATCACCGGCATGAAGGATTCTTCTTCTTGAATGTCCCCCTTCTTTTCCTAACTCATAGTTATTTGGAGATTCTTTTGATTCAGTGAACTTTGTTCCTAAACTAATAAGCTCATTAATCCTTTTTGGTGCCTCTCTAACAACCATCTCAACAACATCTTTATTGCATAAGCCAGCGCCAGCCTTTAAGGTGTCTTCTATGTGATATTCAAACTTATCTTCTTTATCAAAAACACAGGCAATACCGCCTTGAGCATAGTTTGTATTTGACTCACTTTTATCTTTTTTTGTAACAATTAATACATCACCAATTTGGGATGCCTTGATAGCAAAAAAAAGGCCTGCTATTCCACTTCCTATAACGAGAAAATCTGTTTTTTCCATACCTGAATTTTAACAAGTTTTTCTGACATCTTCAATGGAATTACAATCTTTCTGATGAAGATATGGTGAGAGGATATAATAGATTAAAGATTTTTAGGTTATTCTTCTAACATCCTATTTACATTATTTATGTATCTACCCTTAGGATATCTCTCTTTGTACTCTTTTAGCCTTTCTTTCGCCCTCTCTTTATAACCAAGCTCATCGAGCAATAGAGCTACGTTGTAAAGAGATATTTCAGCCTGAGGAAGTTTTGGATACTCTTCAAGGTTTAATAAATACTCTGCTAAAGCCTCTTCATAGGAGTATAAAAACATAGAAAAAATATTTCCTCTCTGTAGCCTTGCATCAGCTCTTATCTCAGGACTTGAAGTAATATCAAGAGCAAACTGGAGGCTATGAAGTGCGTTATCAAAATCCTTTATATCTACAAGATACCTACTATAATTTATGTTCCATCTACCTATAATCTCACCAAACCTCTCGGCAGAGTAAAAATCCTTTTTTTCCGATTCGTCGGTAAGAGATTGAAGTATTTTGTAAGCATCAAAAAGAGGAGTATTGGGCTCAACCTTTTGTGAGGGAAGAGGTTTTAATCCCCTTGTCGTTTCTGTCATCTCATCCTTTTTTATTAACTCTGAGCCTTCCTTCTTGCCTTTTACCTCCACCATTCCCTCTTTACCAAAAAATATATTGGCGTTGTTTTCATGATAGAGCATAAACTCCGTTCCCCTTATGCCAGCTACTGCTGTATTGGTCTTAAAACTTACCTCTCTATCTTTAACCTTACTTACCTTGGCATTTATCTTTCCCTTGTCTATCTGTATTACTATATCTTGTTTATTCTTATAAATAGTTATTAAGCTCTTATTTCCTATGTTTATTGTGGATTTATCGGAAAGCTCTATGGCTATCCATCCATTGTCTCCTGTTTTTATCGTGTCTTTTTCATAAAGCTCCATTCCTTCTTTAGCCTTAAGCTCTGATTTACTATAGGGAATGATTGATACGGTACCCATTGTTTTAATAACCTTGGCTTCATAGGCAAAGGCTATATAGGGTAAAAAGACCACTGAGAGCAATAAAATAAATCTATTCATACGATAAATTTCCGAATAATATTATTAAATTTATCTCCCAATTTTTTTAGCTCTATAAGCTTCTCCTCTAAGTTTTTGGCTTGTTTATCATTGTCATCTGCAAGCCTCTCTATCTCCGCTATTAAGGGCTTTGTTTGTGATATCTCTTCTTTCTCTTTATTTATATAATCCGATAGCTGTCTTGAGAAACTACTTAAGTCTATGACTGATTTTTTAACATTACCTATTGAATCATTCTGTTCCTTCACAGAGCTACCAACTTTATTTACTATTTTTGATATAAACTCAACAAGCTCACCTAAAAGCCTTCCAACTCTATTTCCTTCTTCCTTAACAGTAATTAAGATGTCGGCAACTTTTCTTAAGTCTTCCACCTCTTTGCTAAGGGTTTTGCTACCAACTGCTTGCTCATTAGCTGATTTTAAAACCTCTTTGACACTTAAGGTAACTTTTTCTACAATACTTATTATCTCACTAATGTTTTCCTCTACTTCCTTAGCCTTTTTTGTAGCAATCTCTCCTTCTTTCGCATTATCGTTTAACTTATCAAATACTTTTTCTGTCTGCTCTACTATTGATTCGATGAGATCTGCTATCTCTTTTGTAGAAGACTGCGTCCTCTTTGAAAGCCCTTTAATCTCCTCAGCAACAACAGAAAATGCCTTACCACCACTATCTTCCGTCTGAGCTGCGATTATAGCAGCATTTAAGGCAAGCATATTGGTCTGTTCTGTTATTTCTTCTATCACATTAAGTATATTAGAAATTTTTTCAATGTTAGATTTAAGTATCAAAAAGGAGGCCCTTGATTCTTCTGATACGCTTGCCATACGACCAACACTCTTCATATTCTCTTGAATAGTCTTCTGACTATAGCTTGCAAGATTGTTCATTCTATCGCTTAAGCTTGCTGTATTTGTTACGTTTTGAAGAGTTATTTTAAGAGATGCATCTATCTGATTAACAAAAGATAAAATACTTTCTATCTCTGTTGACAACCTGTCAGCAGACTCATCTAACTTTACATTAATATTGTTTAAGTTTTTGTAGGTTTCATCAATTCTTTCTACACTTTTCATTAGTTCTTCCATAGTCTTAAAAATCTCTTCTGAAGAAGAGGATATCTCAAGGAAGGTGGACGACATTAACTCAATAAAATCGTTCAACGATTCAACTCGCTCCTTTAAAGATGTTATCCTTTCTTCTATATTGGAAAAGGCAGCATTAATCTTAGAAGAACCAACCAACTGCCTCTCAGAGCCATCTTTTACTTTGTGGCTCAACTCCTCTGCGGTATCATTAATCAAAGACAACTGATATATACCAATCTTAATGCTCTGAATAATCTCTTTTAAATTTGCAACCATTAAAGAAAAGTTTTTTGTTACGAGTCCCACCTCATCTTCAAAGGTTGTTTTCAAAGTAACATTTAAATCACCTTCCGATACCTTACTGGTTCCTTCCTTAAGAGATATTAGAGGGTCAAAAACCCTTGTATCAAGAATTTTTTTAGATATGGCAAAGGATAGACCAATAGCAATGATTGATGTTATTAGAAAGAGGAGCAAGGTGCTATAAATCTTCTGTTGTAAGACACTACTTTTTAACCCAGCATATATATAATAAACAGGTTTTTTCTCACTATCTAAAACTGTAGAAATTATGTTTATTGATGATAGGCTATTGATTATAGTTTTTTCTTCGTCTTTTAAGACAAGTTTTTTATTTTTTAAAGTATCAAAATTAGAGATATGAACTATATTGTCTTTATCCAAAATCATTATATAGTTTAGTGTCTTTTCTGTGTTTACCTTTTCTTTAATATCATTTTCTAATCCTGGCACATCTTCCAATGTCAATCCAAGTGATACAACTTTATTTACGTCGTCAGCTATTTTTTCAATAATCTTTTTAGCACTTAAAATTACACTTTTTTTGTAATCAAGATAAAAATTTATAGTAATAAAAAAGGATGAGACAAGAGTTGATAAAGCAATAGTTAAGAGAATTAATCTAAGAAGTGTTTTTTTGAGACTTTTCTCTACCGTCATTTTATAACCTTAGTGGCGCTATTTAAAACCTGAAATGGGACGGTAATGTTTAATTTTTTAGCTGCTTCAAGGTTTATAATAAAGTCCACCTTCGTAACCTGTCTATTTTCTGGCATCTTACCTGTCTTTAAAAAGTCCGTAGCATATCTAGCAAGCATATCTCCCTGTTCTTGTGGATTTATTGCAATGGAAAAGAGGCCTCCCTTATCGGTCACAGTATCAGTTAGACCAATAACTGGTACATTATGGTTGTTAGCAAAGGCAATTATTCTTGAAACTCCCGTTTCCAACAATACTGAGCTTGTTAAAAATATTGCTGAATCTGGGTCTAATTTTTCCCCAACTATTTTGGCAACACTTTTAACTTCTATAGGCTCACATTTTGCACCCTGTACCTGACAAATCTCTCCTAACTTTTTAGCCTGTCTCTCGCTCTCTGGCTCAAGTGGGTTGTAGTAAACATATAAAACATCTAACTTCTTCATAGTACTCATATGTTTTACCAATGTCCCTAATGGGATATTGTTGTATAGACCACCCATTTTAATATTTTTTGTTTTTTCAATAAGTTCTCTCTCAAAAACATCTGCAAAAATTATTGGGGAAGAGATATTTTCTTTTATAGCCGCACTTACTAAGGGAGCACCAAAGGCTATTATTATATCTACATCATGACCTTCAGCCCTTTTAATCGCATTTGCCCAAGATGAAGGGTCTGGATTTGGCGTGGATAGTAAAAACTGCACTTCCATTCCTTTATTTAATGTTCTAAAGGTCTTTTCAAACTGTTCAGAAGCAATTTTATAACGATTAAGATTAGTAGCTAATATAACTGCTATAATCTTATCTTTAGAGCCCAATGAGTAACAAGGAACTAAAAGAAAAAACAATATTATTATTGATAATCTCTTTACCATCTTTTTTCCCATGCTATATATATCTTTTTTATACTACCACTTAAGTCATCATCGCTCTTCTCAATATGCTTTGAATAGCTTAAATCTAATTTTATGAGCTGGCTATCATTAATTTTTATACCATTGCCTATATTTATGCCGTACTGATAGTAATCAGTGGATGTTATATCGTTTATGAGATAATTAGTATCTGGGTAATAATTGCCATATACCCTTTGATAAAAAACATCTCCCCTGAAGCTATATTTCTTATTAAAAAGTTTGTTTATAGATATATCTCCATACACTCTTGTTGATTTATAGGGTGTGTTTGGTATGTTGCCTCCACCAAAAATATTTATATCAAACTTATATCTATCTTTATCATATCCTAAAAAACAGCTTAAATCTAAGTTTTCATCAAAATTATAATAGTAATTAAACATAAAAGAGTTTGTTAGTCCCTCTTGAATATAATAATTTGTATCATCATTGTTCTTAGCAATAAAATTATACTCAAAATCTATGCCAGAATTATTATTAAGAGGATTACTCAGATTCAAAGTTGTTTTGTACTGAGATTTTGGCGTACCTTTATAGTAAGGATTCTCAATGTACTCTAATGTTTCTTTAATTTTAACTTTAGTTTTATCTATCTTTCCCTCTACAGCAAAGGTATTAGCTAAAAGCCATTCATTATCAACTACTCCAGACCTCTTGGTCTCTTTATTTTTTCCTTCATACTTAAAACGCCATTCTTTGCTTAAATTATAGACCAAACCATAAATCAAGGTTGTTGTAGTCTGTGGTATCTGATTTTTAGAGTAATAATCAACATTTAAAAACCTAATGATGTCTGGGCTACTTTCTTCTCTATCTTCATACCTCATCTTTAAGTAGAGTTTTAAGTCTTTTGCTGGATAGTATGTAAATATTGCAGAAGAGTTATTGTAACTATACTCAGCAGATTTTTGGTTTAACTCATCTCGCTTATTATTATTTATGTTACTCTGAGTAAAAGAAAGGGCATAACTTATCTGTCCTGTCTGATTGCTATACAATGCTATATGATTATAGTTCTTCGTCAGACTGGGAGTTATGCCTATTTGTCCGCCGTGGGAGTTATCTATATCTTTATCCTTTAAATTTGAAAGCTCAAGAAGCCCCAAAAAGTTAATACCACCAATGATGCCATCGACAGAAAACTGATAAAACTCGTTCCTTAAGTCAAAGGGTTTGGAAGTTGAATATAGTTTATTGTCCAAAGGTAAACTGTCAAGTCTCCAAGAGCCATAAAACCTCTTTTGTTTTCTCCCATCACTATTTGACTCTTCTATATAAGCTCTTATATGGTAAGGTAAGGTTGTTGGTTTAATTTTAAAAAACAAGCTATTTTTTGTCACATCAATAAAATAATTATTAAAAGGTTGGTAATTAACATAATCAGAGTTATATCCAAAATTTTTAAAGGAGAGGTTATGAAAAAAATCGTTCTTTTTAAATTCTGAGCTTATAATATCTTTGTAACGATAGTTGATATTTAAATACATATCATCTTTATTTAAAAAATTTAGCTCCGCCGAGTATTTATTATGTCCACTGAGGTTAGCAAAATCTAAAAAAAATGTGGGAGATGAAGATAAAGGAGCATATTCAGATAGAAGGGTAGCATTTTTTTCCTTTGAGATAACGTTATATCCTACAGAAAAGGTATAATCTTCTCTAATAGATTGTTCTTCGGAAAAGGCGTTGCTTACAAAGGCTAAAGAAATGATTACAAAACATATCAAGATTCTCATATTTCCCCCTACCTAAGAAGCCCTTTTGGAGTAGTACTTCCATGAATTGAAGAGTGGCAATCACTACATCTATTATAGAGTTTCCTGCTATCATTAAGAGAACTTGTGTGATGTCCTTTATGGCACTTTAAACATAGCGTTGGTTCTCTAAATTTAAGGAGATTATCATTGTTAGAACCATGGGGATTATGACAATTTGTACAATCCTCTATTACATCACCATGAGAAAAGGGATTAGAAGCCCCCTTTTCCAGATGACATCTTATACAAACTTCTTTAATGCTGTCTTTCTTTAAAAGATTATCTGAGTTTGAACCATGAGGATTATGACAATCTGTACAGACCATCTTCCGTTCTATAACAGGATGATGGGAAAGGGCTTTAAATTGTATCTTTATCTTCTTATGACAGTTAAGGCACATATCTGCCTGTTCATTAAAACCAACTTTTTGTAGTGGTGACTGATGGAGCCTGTGACAGTCACTACAAGCTACATCGTTAATATCATGGGCTGATCCTCTAAAAAAGACAGTACTGGGAGTCGAAGATATGGTATGACATTTAAGGCAAGTTAGATTTTTTGCTCCAGCAGGTAATTTTTTAAGATCAATTAGGGTTTCATAATCACACTGTTTTTTACCATTTACCTCTTTTATATTCTCAATAGCAAGACTTCCTGGGCCATGGCAGGTCTCGCAATTAACCAGAGGTAGGGCTGTTTCTTTAGCAATCTGTTCGGCATGTACGCTTTTCTTAAAGTATTCATTAAGTTTGTCATGTTCGTGGCACCTAAACAAACAGGTATCTGTACCAACATAATCAGCATCAAACCTTCCTGCTATCATTTTCTCAAACTCTGATTGTTTTAGTATAGGTTTAGAAGTAGTAAAATAGGTGCAGCCAAAAACTGTTATGGTGAGTAATAACAACAGATACTTAAGCATAAATGGTCCCCGATATTTTTTTTAAACTATATCATATTTTTTGAAAAAAAAAA